>Ga0169931_10003310_pt1 | contig 25607 bp, 27 predicted proteins | sample Kivu_15m_20L_FD_129675 | JGI IMG/M metagenome (GOLD analysis project Ga0169931, IMG submission 129675) | Freshwater microbial communities from Lake Kivu, Western Province, Rwanda to study Microbial Dark Matter (Phase II) - Kivu_15m_20L... | ecosystem: Environmental > Aquatic > Freshwater > Lake...
AAAGAAAATATTAAAAGAGGGCTTTTCTATTTTATATTTTCCTAATTTAATTATAAAATTAGCGAATTTTTTAAAGTATTCAATGTAGAAATTTTAGAATAATTTTTCTAAAATTTTTAATTTTATTTATATCAATTAATAAACGTTTTCTATGAGCTAGAGTTAGACTCTCCAGTATCGTCTAACATTTTCAGACATTTGTTCTGTTCGGAATCATAATAACAATGAGGAAGCATTCCGCAGTTAATTTCATTAGTCATATCTTCACATTTTGCACTATCATCATTTCTTAATTTCAATTTAAAAGATAATATAGCAGGAGTAGCAAAGAGAAAAATGCTGAGAATTCTCATTTTTATTTTGTAATTAAAATTTTTTTAGAAAAGCTGATTTATTAACATTATTGTAGTTGTCAGTTTATTTGATTTATTAGTTTCCAAACTGAAATCTATTTAATTCAATCGTTTTAACATATCTTTTAATTTAAGGCAATTTAACAAATTATTAAATAGTCGTACTTTAATTAATTCAAGGAAAATAGTTCTTTTTATAATGAAATCCAAAAACATTTTTCATAAACATAGATCATTAATTTTCTATTAAATATTCATAAATAGCATTGATGTAAATCAAAATCAAATATAATTTACCATAGATCCTAAAATTTTAAATACAAATAATAATTTTAAAATTTATAAATTCATCAAGAATTATTATTTTCATAATTTTGTAATTAATTATTTTTATTTTGTTATAAATTTTCTATCATCTCTTTCTTTAATATCTATTGTATCTCCACCAGAATGGAGGACATCCATTCCAGTAACATCCACGTCTGAAGCGATACCCTCTGTTATAATTGTAGTTATAATCCCAATTATAAACATTGTTCCAACTTCCTACTCTATAAGTGGAGGCCATTCCAAGAATCAAAGAAATAATTAATAGAAGGATGTACCTTAAAAACATAAGATATTATTTTTCATTTAACTAGAGTGCTTATATAGAGTAAGATTCATGAGTTATAAATTTAAATTTAATTCAAAGTGGTGAAATTTTAGTGAGAATTAAATCAAAATAATTCAGCGTTATTATGTCTTTTTTACAAAAATTGAACGTGTAACCTCCTTAAAAATTATTAAATTTACCCCTCAGTTTTATAAAATTTATAAATGATTATTATAAGTTTTAACGAAAAATAAAAAAAAAATTTATCTTCAAACCAACATATACTCAATTATAAGCCGCACATCATTTATAGAGATAAATTATGAATAAGTATTAAAGCAGAATTAGGAATTTTATTTATTTTTTACTTTTACTTCAAATTTATATCTAATGATATAATTAAATATGACACAGTCTTAAAATAGGAATGTTCTTTTATCAAATTTTTATAACCTGAATGAATTTTATTGCTTAAGATGATCTATAATTTTAAATAAAATTCATATAAAAATTTATATTGCTGAGAAAACTAGATTTTAATTAAAAGATCATTATTAAGAAATAATATCTTTATATTTTATAATTTTAATCGATAGATTGAAAATTATAAATTTCACTCAACAGGTTAAATTTAAAACGGCTTTAAATATTGTAAAAATTTCCAGTAAAACTCCTAATTTAAAATTACAAATTTAATCGAAAAATGTTAATATTCTAACAATGAGAAACACTTTCCTATTTTTGGTTTTAATTTTTTCAATCATTGGATATGTTTTTAACACCAAGCAAACAATGGAATTTTGCCTAAGATGGAAAACACATGACGAGTGTATGAGACGAAATGGATGTTATTGGAACTGGATTGGTTATGAATGCTACCCTCTCTGGTATAACCCTAATCCTGTTGGATAAATTTTATTTTTCTGATAAAACAGCAATTAAATAATTTACTTATATCTTTTAATTAGAAAAAATCTTAAAAAATTAACCTGAATTAAAATTTTTTCTTTTTTTGTTGTGATTAATAAAATCTTTATATAGATTTAATTTATAATAAAATTTGATTGATGGAAAACTAATTTAGTTTTATTGTTTATAAAAATATAAACATTAAAAAACCTATCATGAATTTAAAATTATATTTTATATATTTATATCTAATCTATTGAAAGAACAAACTAAACCATTTATACAAAATATTATCCTAAATTATTTTACTAGTATTTACTGAATTGAGATGATAATTAATACACTAAAATGAATAAAATAAACTTTAACCAAGCAAAGAAAAATAGGATCGCACTATTAGTTAATTTTAATCCAGAATTTGATTTTATTGTATAGTAGGAAATTTATTTAACAGCTTATTGGCTATATTTTTAAATGATTTTTACTTGTAGCATAAGTATGAAGTCATAAATTTTATTACTCTTTCTTTATTTAAAATTTCATACTTTTAGTATATTAAAGAATCTATACTGGATCCAAACTGTAACCGAAATGAAATACATAGATCATATATGATTAATTAATTTCAATAAATAAAAAATTTTCATAAATAAAAAATTAATTATAAATATGAGCATTCCACTCACGTCTTTAACTAACCGACAAACATTTAATCCAAAATCTTCAAATGCTTTTAAGTCATCCCAAAACGACATGAAAACTTTTAAAGAATTTAGAGAATCCAGCAGCTACAAAAAGAAACAAAAACTAAAAGAGTACGAGATGAAATTAATAGAAATAAAAAAGAGAAGACAAGCACTTAAACGAAAAACATTCGATGAAGAAATCAAAAAGAGAAATGAAATTAAATCAAAAGAAATACAAAACGATAAATTGAAAAAAAATATCTCAGCTATTAATTCAGAAATAAACGAACTGCTTGCTAAACTAGAAACCAACAAAGAGAAAGAAAGAATTTCTTTAAATTCAAAGAAAGAGAAATATTTGAATCAAATCAGAGGCAAAGTTTCTTCTCTAAGAGAAATAAGAAAGCAAATCAATCAAATAAAACAAGAAGAAAAAGAAAGAAAAGAAAACGAGCTCATGCTGGAAGAAGAAATTTATCAGAGTAAAAGGCAGTTGCTCAATTTAACTTCTAAAATGGAAAGTCACACAGAACTTATTTCCGAACTAGAAACTAAATCAGCAAATAGAAACACAAGTTTGATTCTTACGCCTAAAACGAATTTTGAGCTAACAAACGATTTTTCTTCTAATCAGTTTAAATCGTTGAACAAACACAAATTGTGGTCTCTCTTTTATGATAAAATTAAAATATTTAGGGAAAAAGTAGAATCACCTCGATTCCAAGAAGATTTGAGTTTCAGTAAAAGAATGCTATCCTCTGGCGAAATCGATAATGAAAAAGAAAATTTTGTGAAAAAAATGATTCAAATAGAAGAAGTAAATCTTAATCCTAATCTTATTCAAAATATTACACCAAGTTCAGACTGTTCTCAATTCTTTCATTTATCAGATCCTAAATTTTTCTCTGATTTAATTCAAAAATTTTTAAATCAAATCGAAACTTTGGTACCTAAAAAAGGAATTATATTGAAAAATTCACAATTCGAATCTGATCTTAAAATTCTCCTTCTTTCTCATATAAAATTACTCATATATGAAGATATGATCTCAAAGCATATGAATCAAATAAATAGACTAAAGGCTGACAATACAGTCTCAACTAAGTACCGGGAGAATAATAATTACAATCAACAAATCTGCAAGCTTTATTCAAAAATTAGCAAAAAATTGAAGAAAATATCAAAATACAAAGAGAAATTGCAAGAAATATCAAATGATGAAATTTCTTTCAACAGAGATGAAGAAATCAACATGCTTGACATAAAATCAATGGAGAAAGATCTAGAATCAATGAAAAAACTTCAGCAGAAAAATGAAATCGAAATTGAGATTTTGAAAAATGAATTGAAGATTGAGAAAGTAAATTATGATGAAAAATATTCTTACTATAAAATCAAGAAAAGAAAAATTAAAGATAAAATTAAGGTATTACAGGAAAATATTGAGGAAAATGTGAATAAGATTGAAGATGAGATGGATATTAGGGATAACATATACAATTCTGAAAAGAAGATAAATAGTAATAGAGATTGTTTTGATTATGGTGAAAATAATTTAGAAAAATTTGAAATAAAAAATAATTATGAAAAAATGTCTGTCAATAATCATAAATATAACGAATATGCTATTGATGCTGGTCAAGATAGTTGTATAAATATAGAAAATAAATTTAAAAGCAAATTTAAGTATGATAATAAATTCAGCTCAGAATCTGGTAAAGCAAACGATGAAAATGTAAAAGTTATAACAAATTACTATAACCGAACTTTTAATACAGGATTTAATCAAACAAATTTAACAGCAAATTTTAATAAGAATTCTCGATCTGACAGTGTTCCAAGGAATATACAATCAAATAAGTCGAATGATGAACAACGAAATAAAGAGAAATCTCCTTACAGAAACAAAAAAAATTTCATTGATGATTTGAAGCACACAGATAAAGAACCAAATCGCAACAAATATTATCAAAATAAACTTGGAGTTGCTTCTGACATTAATCAATTTAAAAGGACAATTAATAAATGGAAATCTGGAAATTCAAGTAACTCACTTCCCAAAAACAAAACTACACCCGATTTTAATAAAAACAAACTAGGTAATGATATCTTCTATAATAACAATAATAATATAATTGGGCCTAATTTACAAAGGGAATTTTCTCTGCTCGATAAGATCAGACCTTTACTACTTGGTAATACGGTGTATAAAAGATACTACGTAAATATCAACAAAAGACACCATCAGAACTTTTCTGAAGATCACACATATAATCCTGTTGATTTTCAAAATGGTAAAATAAACTGTCCTGAAGACTTTAATTTCTTTAAATGCTTCCTTTGTGTAGATCGAAGCATAACTAAACTACTTTTTAACAAAATAAAAGAAGATGACAAATCTTTCGAAATCAACCTTACATCAATCTCGAAGATAATAGTACCCAAAACAACTAAGGATGTAATTTTCATAAAGCAGATATATAAAAAAATTTACAAAAATAAATTTTCAGATGCAAACAAATATATTGAAAAAAATTTAGGTAAGTTAGTCAAAATGTATCACTTCGGAATCAATTCAGAGCTAGCTGAAATCGATGAAAAGCTATTTGACGAAGAATATCGAATTTTATTGCTGAACTCGAATAAATTCATGCTTTACATATATTTAAAACCAGATGAAGAGACTAGGATCGAGCTCATATTTAATGACTATGAGGAATTTAAACATTGGTTGAACGGAATGGAAAATATTTTGAAGAATAAGGAGATAAAAGAGTTTATCAAAAAGAAAATTTAGAGATTATAATTTTAATAAATTTTTTATTGTTTAAAAATCTAAGATAATTTTTTATATACTCTAAAATAACTTTCTTAAGTAATTTACTAACTGTTAAAAGAATAATAATTTAAAAAATTATAATTTAAACTATCATTTTCTGAATTAATTATATCAAAATATTTTTTAAATAAAACAAAACCAATTATGATTATATCCTTTAGATAAGCAATTTCAATCACAATTAAACCATATAGTCTTTCCATATATCTTTTATATCTCTTATCATCACCCTGATTCTTTGAGCAACTTCATTCTCATTAGCCTCTATTTGGAAATTACCTGTTGTATTATTACTTTCGTTGATACAAAGTACCAACAGCATTTCCAAAAATCCAAAGAAACACAAATCTTCGTTTATCATTTTCTTTAGTGTCATGTTGTCAATAAATTCGTAACCTTTTTCGACCAGCTTCCCGCTAAACATAAGAAATTGATTAGCACTCATTTCATGATAAGATTCCATCTTCTTAACTGAAAGCCTAGTAAATAAAAATTTTAGAAAGCTTATATTCTCCGAAATTGAGGATCTAACTGTTTTATTCTTGAATAGATATTTGAAAGCAAGGTCTTGCATTTTTTTTTCGTGTTGAGTGTTAATGAAGTAAAATTCGGTTTCTATCTGGATGTTTCTGTCTATTTGTGTGTTGTATAGAACATAAATTATAGAGAAAACAAATTCTAAGAAGTTATATTCTAGCATGTTATCTATACGCATCAGATAAAATTTCTGAAAATCAACAATTACGTTTGACATTTCTGGTTTTGAGTGATCGATGAAGTATTTGTAGAAGTGCATCAGGGACTCCACATCTATCACTTGTGAGTCTGGGGACTCATAAAAGTTGCAGTAGTCTTTGAAAATTTCTGAAAGTTTTTTAAAGATTAGATATTCGTTTTTTTCTAGATAAGCAAAAATTTTTATAAGATCCTTTGTTGCGTCGTGGATCTCTTTATTAGTGTATTCAAATATTTCGTCAAAGCTAAATGGCAAAGATTCAAGAAATTCTCTTAATTCCTTGACTCGTATTTCTTCGTCTAATTTATCTTTTTCAATTTGTTTGATTGTAGCTTTTAAATTGATTTCTTTATTTTTTATAACATATTCTTTGTCGATTATCATCTTCTCCTTTTCTTCAGGAAGAAGGGGACTCGGAAAAATTTCCAAACTGACAGAGTTTTTCTTCATGTCTGCTTCTTTTTCTCCACCTTCTTTATCGAAGTAAATTAACTTTTGCATAATTAAAGAGCCCAAAGGAAGCTTCATATTCATAAAATTATTATCTGTCTTATTCTCGTTTTCTTGTATAATGAGAATAATTTGATTTCCAGGATTCTTCACATTTGGAGGAATTTCAGGGATCATTTCGTATTTAAACAAAATTTTGAATTTATCTTTTTTCAGATCAGGCTGCACATTCAGCTTGCATTTGACGTTCATCATGTATCGCTCCTCAGTAAAAGCCTGTCTGTACCACAAATCTTCTTCTGGGGGGAGGTTTCCAGAGCTTAACTCACTTGCTTTAGGTTTTATCTTCACAAATATTTCGCTTCCAATTATGTTGTTATACTTGTATATAACCATTTTAGGGTGGAGTACAACACCTTCTTTGTTCTTTGCCATGCATGGGAGATATCTAGACACTGGGTAGGATTCCATCCCGTAATTGTAACATGCACTCATTGCCAACCAACACACGTCCTGGATCCCTATATTGCAGTCGATTTCATATACTTTATTAGCGATGTGAACTTTTTTTAACATTTATGTTTAGTTTATTGAATATAATAGTGAATTATTTAATTAATAAATTTGATGAATAAATTCAAGGAAAGAGCTTACGTACCCCCCGTTGAAAAATATAAAAAAACAATAGGGAAATATCAAGAAAAATTGGATAAACACTTTGCAATTAGAAAATCTACGCAAGCTATGAATAATAAAAAAACGCAAACTATTTTTACTCCGACTGCTACTAAAACAAAAGCTGGGAACGGAGCATATTTTATTCTATCTGCAATTGTATTTATATTCGCTCTGTTTGTATTTTTTATAATTTCTTTGGTAACAAAAGCGAATAAGGTCGTTTTGTAATAATTAAGAAAGAAGGAGTTCTTATATAAATTTAAAAAATTATAAAGCTGGGACTTAAATTATTATTTAAATTAATCACTTTCCTAAAGAATTTTCTTTCTTAATATAGATTAATTGTCTTATTATATTATAGAAAAATTTATTTAATTTTACTTAATTTGTAATGTCTGAAGTAGAAGAAATCACTATAAAAATCAAAAAAACCAACAACAGCAGTGTATTCGAAATGAAAATTGTAAAATCAGCCAGTGTTTTAGAGTTAAAAGAGAAAATTCACGAGAAAATAGGAGTGGACTCAAACAGACAAAGTTTGGTCTATAAAGGGAAGATCCTTATTGATGAAAAAACTTTAGCCGATTATCAAGTAGAGAACGATCACACCTTAATTCTGGTTGAAAAAGTTGGCACTACACAAACAACCACATCCAATAACACAAGCAGTTCATCTAATACGGTAACTTCTTCAAGGCCCTTTACGATGCAAGCTGGTTTAGGCACCCCTGGAACAATTAACACAGATATTCTTAGACACCCAATCAGCGGAAACATGGATATCAATTCAGCAATGAATCTAATGAATAATCCAGAAGTTCAACAGGCTATGAATGAAGTAAAATAAATAATAAAATTTCTCTAGATGCTAAATAATCCAGAAGTTCTCAATGCCATCTTAGAAAACCCTTCGATTAAACCAATGTTAGATGCTAATCCGATGATGAGAAGTATGCTTTCTAATCCTCAACTTCTTCAGACAATGATGAACCCAACATTCCTTCAGAGTATGTCCTCAATGATGAACACAATGAACAGCACTGGAAGTACTACTGGCTCAGGAATACAAGGTTTTCCCTTTAGTAACATGGGACAAACCATGCCTAATAATAATACGACAAGTACTACAAACACTACCACCACTTCTAATACACAACAACAACCATCGACTAGTTCTTCTACAATCAATCCAAATGTGAATAATCCCTTTATGAACAATCCATTCGCAAATCCCTATATGCTTTATAATCCTTTTATGAACCCTAATAACACGGGTGGCAGTTTCAACAATCCTTTTAATCAAAACGTTGACCCAAAAGAAAAATACAAAGAACAAAATCTTAAATTGAAAGAAATGGGATTCATAAATGATGATGTAAATTTTGAAGTTTTGGGAAAAACTGGGGGGAATATAGATGCTGCCGTGGAAAGACTTTTAAATATGCTTAAATAAATTTTTTTCGACCCCTAAAATTTAGATATAGTTTCATAATTCAGAAAAATTAATTTTATTATAATTAAATTTAACTTTTTAAAATTTTTATTATGAATATTAAACAAAGACATATCGGAAACAATATAATTATATGCAAGTAAAACTTTAATAATTTAAGATTACATAAACCTCCATAAAGAAAAATTGTAGCTGGTCCAAAGAATCAATTAAATCTCTTTCTTTCAATGATTCTTGCGCTTTATTCAATGTTAATATTATGGGGGATATTTATTACACCAATGTACAATCTTTCTTTACTAATAATCGGAATAATATTACATACAATCACGATTTATAACTTTGTGATGTGTTACTTATCTGATCCGGGTATTATCCCAAGGAATCATCCAGAATACAAAAAATCAAAAAATAATTCCCAAGAAGAATTAAAAGAGAAAATCGACTCAGAAAATAAATTAATGGAAGAAAAAAATAAAAATCCTGACTCTGAAAATTTAGAAAGTATGCAAAACTTGAATAACAAGGTAATAAATAATAAACTTAGTGAATTTAAGAAAAATATAGATCGAGATAAAACCGAGGAAAATATACACGAATATAAATCAAATGAATCAAAAGATTTAAAGGATTCTAAGAAAAAGAAAGTAATTACTTTGTTTAATACTGGCGAGGATGATCCTATTTTCGGAAATGTTCAAAGTAATCCTTAATCATTGACTTTAAATTATGTAGATAAAAAGAAGGAAAAGAAGAAATACAAAGAACTTAATAATTCAGCTATTTTTGTTAGAGATGAAGATGAGATTGGAGCAATTCATAAAAACATAGATTCCCAACCTAAAAATTCACAAGAAAAAAATGCTTGTGGGGACGAGGACAACCAGAATGATATTATTCCTTCTATATTTACTTTGAGATACTGTTATACGTGTATGATAATGCGACCTCCACGTGCCTCACATTGCTCAATATGTGATAATTGTGTGAGAAACTTTGATCAGTAATAGAATTAAATATAATTATTAGTCATTGCTATTTTGTAGGAAACTGCATAGGAGAGAGGAATGAGAGAAATTTCTTTTGTTTTCTTCTTTTTGGAACTCTTACCGGGATAATCTGCGTAGGAACAGCCTTTTATAATTTCATTTACGTTCTGTTTATATACGACATTAAAGTAACAAAGGAAATATTCCTCCAATTCCCAGCTTTATTAGCCTTATTCCTTGTATTCCTGGCCTTTACGCTATTGTTTGTATGGTGTAGATGTAAAAAGATAGTTTACATAGTCGTCCCGGCTTGTTCATCGGTTTTTATTTTTGTGTTTTTATATTATTATTATATAAATAATTCAGGAAGGGAACTTCCTAGTTATTTCAATCCTTTCTCTTTTGTCGTTCTGGCAGGGAGCATACCTTTGACTGTGTTTGTCGGTTCATTTTTTGTAAAGCAGGCGTTTCTAGTAATGAAGGGGTTAACAAGCAAGCAATACGACTCAATTAGGAAAAAAAAGATTTACGTGGAAAATCAAAATCAAATTGCTGAAAATAACAATGTGGATATTGAGCGCTCCAATGTTAACCAACATATGGATGCATACATGCAAAAACTCTCCCTATGTCAAAAGTTCAAGAATGTCTACATTTTCTTAACAAAAACAAGACCTTCAAGTTTAGTAACTGATATTTATTTACAAAACTGATTTATAAGAATTTATGAATTTAGCCAAATTAATTAATCTTTTGATGTGACGATTGATTTGAATATGTGAAAACTATTGCAAATTATTTTAATATAAAAAAAATTTTACGTAAAAATCTTATTTGAAAGAAGTACATATAAAAAATATTTATACTCCACCAAATGATCGAAATATCTACCCTATGCTACTACCTCCTCATCCAAATTCAATATTTAAAATCATTTTAGTATTTTTAATTTACAATTAAAAAATCCTTATGTGAGGGAAATATTTCTAATTAATCATTTATTTAAAAATTTAATTAATAGCAATCATCTCAAACTTTATAATAAAAAATATCAAATGAATAGACACTCAGCTGAAGAATACTCAGAATATTACTACGATTCCTATTCTACCAATAACGAGCAATACTATTATACTAAAAAACCAAAGAAAAAAAACAAGCCCGAAAATCAAAAATTTAATAAGAAATATTCATCTGAATATAAGATGGAAGAGAAAAAGGTAAATCTAATATTGAAAATTAACAAGTTAGAAGGAACCCACTACACAGGAAATTCAAATTGGAAGAAAATTAGTACCCATGCCTATTCTGAATTGAATGCAAATCTCAACAATAAAAAGTCGAACTCGGATAAAAAATATTTTATCATAAAAGAAATAGTAGATTCAGTAAATAAAGATTTTATTCATGAAGAAATTAAGAAGATCAACTCGAATAAACAAAGCTTTGCTTCATCTAAATCAGAGTCTATTTCATCTTGTTTCACTTCAGCTACGAATTCTATAAATGAGAATTCCAATTCTTATAATTCAGGCGAAAAGATTAAGGACAAATTAAACAAAGAATGCGAAGATCCCTCCAAAAACGAAATGAACAATCTTTATAGTACTACTGTTAAAATAGATGATGACAATAAAAATTATAAAATGATAGACGGCTTTGAGATCATTGCGAGGACAAATTGTGAACCCGGTAAATAATTTAAATTTAAATTTATATTATTTAATTAAATTCAAAAAGATGACAAAGAATTACAAAGCCTTGATTTAAAATCTTCTTTGCAGATAATAACTACAAGCGATAATAAATTAAATGTTGTTGGTAAGAATAATTACAAGAAGACAGAGGGGTTCAAAATGGATAAATGTGAAGGTAGCAGTAATAATAACCCTAACTACATAACAGATATTGGAAATAAATATCTCCACTCTAAGTCTAATGAGGATATTGCTTCTAATTTACAAATTTTAAATGATCAGACCCAAAACAAAAAAATTTTTTCTTCAAATTATAAAAATATCAAACTACGAAATTTTGATAATGACGCTACTAAATATAGTAGTAACCTTACAAAAATATCCAACACCGAGTTTTCTAAAAGAAATTCTCTTAAAATTACTGAATCTTCGGGACTAGGCTTAAAATTAAATTCAAACATAGGAAATTTTAAAACTAAATCGAGCAACGATATTGTAGTTCCAAGTAAATAAATTAATTTACAATATTAATAGATGATATGGATAATAATAATCAAAATTACAAAAGAAAAATTAGCTGTCCTAATCAGGAATATAATACCGGTCATTCTAATTCTACAAATTCAAACAACCAGAATAGAAAAAGTAATTTGAGTGACTCTGCAAATAACAAAACTTCTAACTACGACTGTGTTAGTGGAAATGCGAAAAGTAGTCAGAATCTCAAGCAAGCCCTACACACATCTAAGCAAAATTATAACAAATTTAACATGTCAGAATCTACATGTAACGATAGCAAGGCAAAAAATACAAGTGAATTTTGTAAAGAATACAGCAAAGAAATCCAAGCAAATTCGCTTAATACTCCTATTCTTATCTTAAAGCTTAAAATTAATAAAAATGAAGACCCTAAAACTTTTTCTCTAGGAAGATTCGACGATTTGAAAGCTAAAATTCAAGAATTTTGTGAAAATAACGGGGTAGATCCAAAATTCGAAAACGCTTTAGAGCAAAAAGTCCTGTATGCCTTGTCTAAAATTTATTTAACATACAACATGTCCCTGGATACAAACAATGTGGGTTATCTTAACTCTTTAAATATGCTCTGGAATGATTCGACATCAAGGACTCGTCATAATATAAGGAAAAAGAAGGAAATCTACGAATCTAATTCAGAGGTTTTTGATTCTAGAGAGAGATCATCATATTTTATGAATAGTTCTAGTCCGACGAGTCTTTCATGCATCGACATGTATTCAAACTATGATGATCACGAGGAAAATGACACAAGCTCCCTAAATGCTTTTGAGTATTTAATAAACAGATCATTTTGATGTGGATGTCAAGTATTTATAATATAATATAATATAATATAAATATAAATTAATTAAAATTTTTCAAATAAAAAATTATATTTTAAGATATGTAATACTTAAGATCATGAAATACGCCGATCAACTCTTCATTAAATATCAGATTTCTAAAATTATTAGTTAAATCCTCAATTTTTTCAAGCAACCTCATTAATTTATAATCGCCTTTTATTTTTTCAAAGTCTAAGTACTCTGAATCTCCTGAAATCGTTTTTAAATAAAACTTTCCAATTTTTTCATGAATTTTATTTATTAAAATGAAAATGTCTGAATTAGAAACTTTTGTGAGATGGCTCAAAAATTTCGAATGGCTTTCTTTTATCTCGAAGATATCTACACTAACATCCACCAAATTCTTAAATTTAATCCAAGTTTTTTCTATTATCTATATTTGTTATAAATTTTAATTTCACCTCGATAAATAGAAAAGACTGAAACGATTTCAATAAGCTAAAAGATTTATTTAAAATTTTTGTTGCTTTCAAAAACTCAAAATGTCCAATTTTTCTTTGATTTTTAAAAACAGAATAAATCTTCGAAAAAATAAATTGGAAGATAATAAATCTAAGATAGAATTTGAACAAAGTATCGTAAAGAGAAACAATTTTCCCGGTGAAGATAAAATCGAGCGGTTCATTCACGATATAGTTCAATTTAAAGGCCATTTCTAAATTAGAAATAGAGAACTTCAGATTTAATTTTCCAACCTTTGCAAAGCTGAAGCACATATGCTGATTAGAAATATGTGAGTTGCCTAGAAAATATGAATTAGTACTCTTGCTTTTGTTTAACTCATTGCGTAAGGAATCTGTCAGAAAAATTTCTTCGTTTGAAATCAGAGTTAAAGCTAAATTATTTAAATAGGCGAGTTAACTTACTTTTGAAATCTATTACGCTCTCGATAAAATTGAGGATTAGATCGCCATTTTCACATAGATAAACTTTCTTTACATTTTCTAGATGTTGGAATAAACTAAATTTATGCTTGACCATCAAAACGAAGCAGTTGTTGGTCAGCTTGTATTGATTAATAATAAGATCGTAAAAGAATTCTTGTAAAATTACTTGTATAGGAACTTCTACGCTTTCCTTATTATTATTATTAGCATAATAATCATTTTGAAGATTTGTTGAAGTGTAAGTTTTTTCTGCTTTATCCTCGCTTTCTTTTTCTTCTATCATTACTTGAATTTGATTTAAAATCTCAAAAACTTCTAAATCAACTTCCTTATTTGTTTTTTTAATAATGAGATTTGCCATTGAAAGATTCTGCACAGTTTGTTTTATATTATTCTGATTATTGTAAGTTAAGGCTGGATTGCTGGCTATGTCAATAGCAGTTTCAATAATTGGATTTAATATCTCATTACGCATGATATTTTTAATATAAAACCTTGGCAGAGTCTGAATATCGTCTTGGAGATCATTTATTTCTTCAATTTGGTTGCTTGGATTCACGAATCCACTCATATTTATATTTTCGCTTGTGATGATATTCATGCTATCTTTAATGTCTAAGTCAGAAACAGAAGAAAAAGAGTTTTGCAGATGCGATCCTTTCGGCTTAATTGAAATATTCTCATCATATGATTTCATAAATCTGTGGGATTTCTTGTCTTTTTCATCTAGCAGGTTGTTATTTATATTATTATTATTATTATTAGACTTGAAAAGGTCGGTTGCGAAGGACTCATTCATTTTCAAAAGGATATTGTTAAAGTTGCTGGCCTTTTCGATTACAGAAATTTTATCCTTGTCGTTGTCTTTTTCTATGTTAATAAAATGAAAATTATGCACAGGTTTTCTCTCTATTACAGAATGGATATTGTTAGCCTCATAAGTATGGCTATTTTCAAAATTGTTCTCTACATCATAAAGCTTACCGAAGATCTCGTATCTTTTCAATTTTATTTTCTCTCTTCTATTTCTCCATATCATGAACGGATTATCACTCTTCAAATTTTGGATTTCATTATCCTGTTCTTTTATTTGTTTGTACTTTTTCTTTAAATTTTCTAAAATTTCTCTCTTTAATTTTTCCTTTTCTTCTTTCTCTAACAACTCTGCCATTTTCTCGTATTTAAGTTTCTCTATTTCGTTGTCTATTCTTTGCTTTTTTAACAAAATTTGTGATTGGATCTCATTTAAATATTTTTTTTTCTTTTCAATTTCTCTTTCCTTTTGTAATTTGTTGAATTCCTCTCTAAGTAGCATGTAATTCTTCAACATTTTTATTTGATTCAATCTTTCTAAATGCGCTTGATTTTTGCTAAGTTCGATCATCGCCAAAATTTTTTCGTTTATGGTAAACATAAGCTCGACTTTTTTATTAAAAATTTTTTCCTTGAATAGATTGAAATTTTTTATTTGATTGTTGACTAAATTTTTAGAAGAGAAATTAGAAAAATTCATGTTCTGTACGTAATCTAAAATTTCGTTGATTTTAAAATTACACACAGTAAAGTAATTTATCTCATGTTTTCTAATGAGAGTAATAAGTATAGAATTGTTGAGTATGATCTTTGTATATTCTTGCAAGAAAACAGGAACTTTTGAATTATCCAAAGAAAAATATTCATTAGTTGTTATGGGATAATTCGGGTTGTAAGAAATGTATTTATCGCTCCTTGTCATGAAGTATTCGTTACTCATGTCGATTAACTCATTGCTGAAGATCAAGTACACAATAAAATTCAGGTACGACTTGAGACCAGACAAAAGAAGATCCTTCATCAGTGCGTAATTTTTAGTTTTTTTCGACAAGGAAGAGATGCAATAGTTATAAAGAAAATTCAGAAGATTGTGAGACTTTAGACTCAAATTCAGATCTTGATAGAAATTTATAAACTGCTCTAAAGAATTTCGCAATTTTTCTTTTTGCAAATACTCCTCAACTGCGTTTGGTAAATTCAGAATGTAAAAAATTAAATTGACTATATCTGAATATTTTTCGATTTTCCTGAATAGGCCGATTAGGTTTATCTTGTTTTTTAATAATTCTGATTTGAATGAGATTATTTTTTCATTTATTTTTATGAAAATTAAATTCACCTGGTGATAGAAATTTTTTAGGATGAATGGGGTTTTTTCATTTTTGTATAAAAAATTCTCGAAAATCGCTTGTATTAGAAACATCTTGTTTCCGAATTCGATGAAAAATGAGATAAAGTTTTTACTTGACTGAGGTGTTGTAGTTATGAATCTAAAATTAGGATCGTTCAGCTCAAATGACATTGTAAAGAAATTGAATTGGAATAATTTCGAAGGGATTCCTTGAATGAGGAAAATCAGATGCGGGAAAAAGGATTCTAAATCAATCGGTGGATTCAGCTTGTAGATAAGATTTTGAAAATTTTTCTGAAGAGTTTTGTCGTAGTTGATTATTTTTAATGGATTGAAAAATAGAAATTCTTCGAATTGTATAGAAGTGTATAAATGATTACTAAGAGTATTCGAATTTGCTAAAATCTTTTGAGGAATGGATTTTATAATTTTTGTAAAATCTGAAGTGAAATTAAAATCATGATATTGATGCTTATCGATTTCCTTCCGGATTTTATTCAAACTCTCTGCATCTGCTAAATTCTCTAAAGGTATTAGATTATACAAACATTGAAGCATTTTATTATCGCGAGGTTTCTTTTTTGAATTTTCTGAATATTTTTGAATTTTATCTTCATAAGTTTCTCTTTTGTCGTCGTAGCTGAATTTTTCTGAAATTTCCATCTCCTCATCCTCTTCATAAATACTAGTGTTCAAGTATTTCTTCAAATTATGTTTATATACCAAATCTTCATTGAACTCATGATTCATCTTTAATTTTGGGATCATAAAAGGAATACCACACTTCCTAACTTCTTCTATATGACTGCTATTCACAAAGGCCCCGAAGTATTTCTCTCCTTCTTTCACATTACGCTCTGTTTTTTTATCTGAATAAAATCTGCTGAAAATATTTTCCTCCTGATTTTTTCTTAATTTTTTAAATATTTTAAAATAAGACCCGTAGAAACTATCAGAACTTGGAAAAATTTCGCTTCGTTTAAGTTTCTTTTTAGTCTCGAGATTTTTGTCACTAAGATTTCTCCCAAAATCGAAATTAAAGTTTTGCGACATTAATTGAATTATTTATTAAAAATTTATTTGCTATTTTCTAAATTTTTATAATTCAAATTAATTTAATTAAAAATTGTAAGACTACCCATAAAAATTTTGTAGAATTCACTTTAAAAATCCTGAAGACAAGACTTATCATCTTTGTGACGGGGGCAATATCGCCGCAAGTGACGCTAAGCGGATGCGCGATGATTGCTAATTGAAAACTACGCCAATATGTGGCCGCTTCTTTGAAGTCGTGCCCAATTTTCGAAAGGGTCCTTCGGGGCCGATTAGATAATTAAAGGAAATTATTTAAATTATATTATTAAAGGTATAATGAAAAGCATAATTGGAAATAACACTTATACCTTAAGAAAAATCTCTTTATGTTTTTATAATTTGAATCTACAAAGAAGCTCATTTTGTAATTATAATGAGACGAATCCCTTTTGTGTGATTAGAAATCTTAATATGTATGAGAAGAAAAAAATGCAGAAATTTTATAACAAAAATTTTTGTCAGAAAAATAAATTTGATAAACAAAATTATGCAAATCCTCAGGGAAAAGAAAATTCAGATAAAAAGGATGAAAGAGATGGAATTAAGACACAAAATGTAGATAACCAAAATAGGAATTTCGATAACAAAAACGAAAATAAAGACAGTTCTAAGTCTCAATCGGATTTTAATGATAATAAAACCGATTTTTATAAGAAATATTCTAATTTCAAGGAATTTGCTTTTAAAAATGAAAATTCTCAAACCCAAGATGATCAAAATTCTGAAAACAATCCACAAGATAACTCTAATAAAGATTCAAGTAATTTTTCAGAATTCGATAATAAAAAATATGGAAAGAAAAAAGCAAGATCCTCTTATGTTGAAAATAAACAAATCGACCTCATCAAAATATACAAACCAGATTTATTTTATTTTAAATTACAAGAAGATTTCGATGTAAATGAGCTAAGAAAGAAATATTTAGAACTAGCTAAATTATACCACCCAGATTTAAGAACCAACGATGAATTTTCAAATTTCCAATTTAACAAATTAAAAGACAGTTACGAAAGATTAAAGAGATTTGCCGAGCTTAGAGATGAACTAGTAAAAATGCAGAATGAAGGCTCAGTCACTTTTACTTTGAATGAATATGAACAAGAAAATTTGATCAAGAAGAGGTACGATGAAAAAGACGAATACATAAAAAATTTATGTAAGAAAGTAAAAATTTTAAAATTAATGTAATCCTTTTTAGTGCTTGAAGAGGAATTTGGAGATATAAAAGAGCCGCAATTTCTTCAACAAACCTTGTTATTGATTTGGCTTATGATAGGATGTATCGTGTTTTATATTGATTTAAGGAAATATTTTATAAGTCTTCAGAAAAAAAGGAATGGGATCGTTTATTGAATTCAGAGCTATATGAGATAAATGAGATTTAAGATATAAGATAGAATCTAAATTATTATATGTTACTATTACTATAATTTATAATACCTACTTTTATTTTATAATTTAGTTTTAAATATTATTTATTAAAATGTTAAATAAACAAAATGAAAAGCATCATCGATTTTTAAACGACTACTTAATAAACGGAATCGCTGCTCTTTGTGGAAACTTGGCATCGGGAATTTTATACCCACTTGAACTGATTAAATTAAGACTTCAAGGTAAATATAGTAGTATATATGAAATTTATTCGATCTCTTTTATGTTTTATAGTTATAGAAAATAAACAAATCAGAATGAGAGAACTAATATCTGATATCTTCAACAAAGAAGGAATTCGTGGATTCTTTCGTGGATTTTACTTCTCTATATTTTCTGGAGGACTAGCAAATATTTTATTCTTCTCGAGGTAACTGTAGAAATTAATTTAAAATAAATAAGTATAGAATACTTTAATCAGCTCTTCAATAATAAAGGAATCAATTATTCTGCTAAAAAGCAATTAATAATAAGCTATCTTTGCGGACTGACTACGTCTATACTCCTACTCCCAATGTGGACGCTTAAAACAAGACTCTGTCTAATTTCAATCGATCGTAGTGAGTCAAAGTCTTTAATCAAGCGAATAAAAATATCAACGTTGATTATAAAGGAGTCTTTACTGAGTGAAGGCATACTAAGGCTTTACAAGGGAGTGTTATCAAGTACCATCCTCTCTCTGCATGGTGGGATACAAATGACCCTGTATGAAACAGGGAAACAATATATTATAAGATCTGAACAAAAAAATCGCAGAGAGGGATTCATTTCAAATTATCAAGGATCTATTCTTGGGGTATTATCGAAGCTTACTGCTTCCAGCTTGCTATATCCTTTCACAGTAATACGAGCAAAACAGCAACAATTTGCAAAAGACAATGTAAAGCTCAGTGAAACTATTTTGAAGAGGTCAATCATAGCAAATAAACACTATGGCTTCATAAATCATACAATTATAACCATTTACAAGACACAAGGTCTATTCGGTTTTTACAACGGATTATCCCTTAGTTTGATAAGACAGGTTCCAGGTAGCTCCATATTCTTCTACACTTATGAATTTAGTCTTAAATTATTAAAATATTAATATGATTAAATTATAATTTATTTCTAATATGAATACATCATCTGGAAAAAACATGAATAAATCTCTATTATATGAAGAGAGAAACGATAAAAACGAACAGTCACACAATACCTCAACTGGGAGGGTAAATACTTACCAAAGTCTACCCGATTCAGTTGATGATAGAAGGTCTTCTATTTCAGACTTCAAGGATTACACTAATTCAAACCATATTTCGGCTAAACTAGGGGATGGAATTTTTTATTTAGAAAACGAGAACTGTATTGTATTTAAAAAGTATTTGAGAGAGTTAAGACCATTCTATGATGAGAAAGTAAGTCTCTAGTCTTAAATTTATTAATTTAGTACAAGCAATATAATTTTCCAAAATGGATAAATCGGAAACATTTTGAACTATTCATAAACCTGCTTAAAATGCAAAATCTCAAGCAAAACCTAAATTACGTATTGAATAATAATCTTAATAAAATTTACGATTTTGACACGACAAGAATAGTAATCGGAGTGAGTATCATCTTTCAAACATTCCACATCACAAAATTTTTAATCGACGACATAATTTCTCCGAATTTGGATAAATTGAATTGCTTGAAAATCATAAATGATTTTTCCAACTTCTCATCTGCCGATATGTCAACACAACAAATCATAACCCAACTAGTTCACAAATGTGTTGACCTTGCTTCCAAAAATATTTTTTACTTAATCAACAATGTTCAGGATGAATTATTTTCTATTTCGCAGGAGAGCCTCGAAGAGATCATCGAAAGATATTTCGAGAGTGTTTTATACAGCGCTAATGTAGATAATTCATTAATAATGCGATTTCTAATGAAAAGTCGCAATCTTAGCGACATTTTTGATTTACTCGAAACAGAAAGAAAAAAATCAATTGACTCATTTGAAAGACTTTATAAAAAAGGCTTGGAACCGACGATTCAATGGAGAATAAAATCTTCTGAACCGACCTCCGGTTTTTACAAGACGTCTGAAGAATTTAACTTAGAGAATGTAACATTAGTGTTGATAAATTATTACGATGCTGAGAATGATGTCTATAGTATAGCCTTGAAAATATCTGATAAATACGTCACTGATAAAACTTTAAAACATAAGCACTCTGAATCTTCAGATTCAGAAGGGGAGTCCGACTTGCTACATCACGCAAAGAACTATCTTCAAACTCAAAATCAAAACCCTCAGGTAACTTCTTATATCATTTCACTATTGTCGATATGTGAAATAAAAGAGATTAACTTCGAATCGAAAATAAATTTCACCTGTATCTTTTCAAATACAAAGAATAAAGTCCTTGCTTGCAAAATCGAAAACTTTTCGAAATATTTTCTCGACCAAGGTATGAAATTCGATAGCGAAATCGAATATACACTTTCTATTTATTTTAATTTGAGTTATAATTTTTCATCGATCTTGATGCATATTTGTAAAAACTTCTATGAGTATCATTCGCTGAGTTCTATTTGTAAAATTCCAAAGTCTGTGTTGAATATAATTTTGAAAAACGAAAATTTGAACATAGGATCAGAAGATGAAGTTTTGCAAGCAGTTCTTACTTGGAGTAAATTAATCCTAAATAAGCTTATTATTTAATCTATAGTTAAATACTCGCAGAATCTCAAGGTCAGCTCAATGGACGATTTGTTTAAAAATATAAACTGGAATGTCCTTTCATTAGATTCCCTATTAGACTTCATTTTAACTGACTGTAAATTGTTGATGAACTCACAGGAACTTAAAGAAATTTTGATTGAAGAATTTAGAAGAAGATTCTTAGACGATGTTGAAAGCCAACCTAACGATAAGAAACTTTCTAAGGAGAGATCGCTATCTATTATGAACAGAAGCGGCAATCAGTACAATAACGTATCAAATCACTCTCAAATTCAAAAGCAATTAAATAATTCAACAAATAGTCATCAATTGGAGACTATTTTTCAAAGTACAAGAAAAAATCAACACTATAGGAATTATGTCACTAAGATAGAAAACAGAAAAATTTCATTTACAAATGAGCTAGTTACGAAATTGATAAGTATAATTTTTTATCTAATTGATTTAAATTTAGACATCGCTTCTAAATATGAAAATATTAATCCACAAAGATCTAATTTTAATTCCAGTTCAGTCAAGAAAAATGAAAAAATCCATTACGAAGACACATCCATCAGCAATCAACAAACCTCAACAGGTCTTTTCAAAAACATTTCTCAATTAAGCTTTTTCAAAACGAGCATAGAAATGAATAACAATAATAATCGAGGCATTTTGTCGCCGAGTAGGAACAAAAACCTCTACAATCATATAAAATCTCCCGTAAAGAATGCTCGTTTGACTAATAGAAAGATTTGTGACTCAGAAATTTTATCGCCAAGTGCAAAAAATAAAAATCAAACTTTTACCACGTTTAATTTAATTAACACTTCATTCGATTTTTTTTCTAATAGCAGGAATTGCTCATTTGCAAATGATAGAAATAAAAATTTTAACAATAATGCGATTATTAATGATTTAACAGAATCTTATTCTCCTTCGAGAGCAGAAATTATGAATCATTTAAGAAGGAATGATGAAAAAAATAAAAATTATGCATCAATTACAGACAGTTCTAAGCTATCGAAAAAAGAAAGCCCCCCTATCCCTATGAAGAATAATGTTGGAAATAAATATTCGAACTTTGATACTAATAAAAAAGCAGACCTTATAAAGCTTATTAAATCTCCGGAGAGAAACGATAAAGTAAAGTCTATCTCTTCTCTAGTTGGAAACCTTAAAAAGAAAATGAATGATGTCATGTCAAACATCAAGGAAAGCAAACAACAAAACGGGCAGAACGTGAAGGCTAGTAAGAATAATGTAGATAATATCCAGAAATCTAATGCCGCAACAAATTCCAAAAATTTAAATAATTCAATATTAAATTCCAATTTAAATAAAAAAGAACAAATCGTATCGGAAAAAGACAAAATTACGATTAAGAAATTCACAGATAATACACATTTAACAAAAACTATACAGAGAGATAGAAATGCTTTTTCTCCCGTTTCAAGTAACCGAACTCAAAATCTCATAAAATCTCCTTTAAGGGGTATAATTAAAGATGATGATGACAATAAGAATAAATTGAACGCAAATAAAAAAAAGTCGAAATCCAGGTCGAACTCAAAAACGAAGGAGAACTCAAAAGCCGAGTCAAAAAGTAAAGCAACTAATTATTCTGAAAATTTAAAGAACCCGACTAGAATTCAGATTAAAAAGCTAAATAATCACGGCCAAAACCCACCTAGCAAGAAAATTAATCCTCCAGAATTCTGCACTTGCTTTAAAAATGATTCGCCTGATTTGAAATTTTCTCTTCTAAATGGACAGGAGAACAATCTTATGATGGACAGTATTAAAAATAGTGATAAAGAGAATTATTTAAACACACATACTAGTATCAATTCTAATCTAAATTCTTCGAGATTGCATGATTCCCCCAAGCATTCTAAAACCTCCAGTTCTGCTATTAGTATGCTAAATCTATGTGAATTTTGTACCATACAGAAATCCATATTGAAGGGCAATAACCTCAATTCAACATTAAAGAAAAAGTAGATTGATTAAGTAATGTCTTTTTATTTTAAAATTATAATTTTTCGTAAATTAAGGTAATAATTATTTTAATGAATATATAAATAAAATATTTTAAAATATAATTTTAAATCACAATTTTAATTTAATCCTATTTATTTCAATTCTCCAAATGTCTCTTTTAATTTTATGTAGTCAAAAATTTCTAATAACACAAAAGCAGTTTTTTTATGTACTTTGAATATCGTAATTCTAAATATGAATTTGTTTTCATTTTCATAATTGTATATGAAACTTTTTATTGTTTTAAAGTATTCGATTTCTTTTTCAATCATTATCAAACCAATTGGTTTATTTTCATCACTTTTATCATTGTAAAGTTGTTTATAAAATTCTTCGTTCCAAAATGAAAGTCCGATCATTTTTATATCTTGCCCATCTATTTCTGTAGGGTCATCATGATTATCGGTGTAAAAAATAATTTTCCTCTCTACAATTTTTTCGCTTGTAATTTGTGGAAATTCAACAAAGATTTTTAAATTAAATAAAATTTCTTGTGAAATTTTAGTATCCTCACACTCCTTGCTATTAAATTCTAAATTGGAAGTATATATGGAATCTATATGTCGGTTAGTAATTAATTTTAATTTTAATTCTGGGAAAATAAATTTCATATTTTTCGTCATGCTTCCATCGCTATGAAGGAACATATTCCAGAACTTGCTTTTTAATCCTTCTAACGAATTAGAATCCTTGTGATATTTTTTCATTAAAAGTAAACAGCTCAAGATAGTTTTGTTATTAATTAACGAGGATAAATTTAAAATAGATTCATTTTCCATTATTTATTGAAATTGATGGTGTTTATTTATTGTTTGAATTAACAATATAAGTGAATTAAACTCATATAATTATTCATAAATATTAAAATATATTATATTATGCCTCTTGTGGTAATGGTTGGTGGACCTTCATCTGGGAAAACTCAAATCGCTCTCAAAATCAAGGATTTTCTTGAGAAAGAAAAAGCGAAAGAAGTCATACTAATAAACGAAGAGTATATAAAGGTTATAAAAGAAGAATGCTATAAAGACACAACATCAGAAAAGATGCATAGGGCTAAATTGAAATCAGAAGTAGAAAAACATTTAGACGATAAATCAGTCGTTATTTTAGATAGTCTCAACTATATAAAAGGATATAGATACGAGTTATTTTGTCTTGTAAGAAATTTCAAGACAAGACATTGCTTAGTTCATTCTAAACTAGATTTAGAAACCTGCATGAAATATAATTCCTTCTCCAATTCTTATTCAGAAAGTTTACTTAAAGATTTGTATTCCAGAATGGAAGAACCGAATCCGAGCAGTATGATTATTAATTAAATTTTCCCTAAAATAAAATTAGATCGATGGGACTGTCCTTTACAAACAGTTTATTTCCAAGAAGAAGCCCCATATGAAGACATTTTTAACGCCTTGTTCGAAGGAAAGAGACCAAGGGATCCTGTCAGCACTAAACCAGAGCAAGCTTTTGATTCCAATTTCTTACATGAACTGGATGCATCTTGTCAAGGGATAATAAATGAAATTCTTAGCCAACAATTGAATAATATCGTTGAATGTGTAAAAGTATCTGAAGAACATTATATCTACTTAAAGAAAGTCTTCTCTGCGATTGAATTGAAAAAATTAAAGCAAGAATTTATAAAAATTTCAAAAATGCACCCTCCTAAAAATAAATCAGAAATGATAAAGAATTTTGTAGAGTATATAAACACAGTACAGGACAGATATTAATAAAATACCGGAGTAGAACCGCAAAATAAATATATTTACAAATATTTGTTTAATGTTGTTCTATCTCCATGTGTAACTAAATATGTCTTAAGATTTATGCTTTTAATATATTTAATTATGATTTTAATTTAGATTTTCAAATAAAACGAAATTTGTTAAGGAGTTATAACGTTAAAATATAAAAAAATAGAAATGAAACCTGTTTAAAACTAACAATTTATTTGTTGGTTATTTAATCAATCGATATTATGTAATTACTTATGAATATTACTTCCATTTTAATCTTCGCTATCATCACATTAGTTGGATTTGTTTTGAGCACTGGACAAAGCATCAATTGGTGTAGAAAGTGGTTTAATCCCAGAAGCTGTCGTAGTCGTGGATGTTATTGGAGTTGGGATGACTATGAATGTTATCCATTATGGTACATTCCTAATGGTGGAGGTGCTAATAATAATTATACGATTGGAAGAAGAAGAGGAAGAATTGGAAGTACTTTTATTGGATCTGCTCCGCGATAAGGAAAATTTTTTAATTAAAATATTTCAGCAATTTAAAAAATACAAAAAATTTATGAAATTTTCTCATAATTGATAATTTTTATTATAAAATAGTCAATAATTTTTCAAATGTAAATTTAAATTGTTTTTTATGACCTTATTTATCTATTTTATTGGTTAAGACTAGAGGTCGGATATATTCTTGGGGATTGGGGATTGGGGATTGGGGATTGGGCCAATCCCCAATCCCCAATCCCCCAATCCCCAATTTGAAAATTAG
>Ga0169931_10003311_pt1 | contig 25603 bp, 21 predicted proteins | sample Kivu_15m_20L_FD_129675 | JGI IMG/M metagenome (GOLD analysis project Ga0169931, IMG submission 129675) | Freshwater microbial communities from Lake Kivu, Western Province, Rwanda to study Microbial Dark Matter (Phase II) - Kivu_15m_20L... | ecosystem: Environmental > Aquatic > Freshwater > Lake...
CGTCCGAGGTAAGTCCCAGGCGGCATGTTTTGAGTCGCCACGATTGGCTGGAAATTGCCGGTCAAATACGGATAGTAGGCAGTCGTCGAAGCCGCGCCCGCGGGAACGACTGCACCCGGGGCAGCGTTTGCTGGACCGCTCGCCGATGTGGTGTACGAAGTTGGTACCGTACCCGGAAGCGGAGCAGAGGGGGCAAACGGAATCGTAGGGACGCCCGTTGTGTAGGGCGGAGCTGTGTAGGGCGGAGCTGTGTAGGGCGGAGCTGTGTAGGGCGGCACGGTGGCAACCGTACCGTTGGGTTGACACTGGCAATTGGCTGGTGCTGCAGCGACCGGCGGTTTGAATGAGTTGTTGCTGGTGATGCCAAGTGTCGGCTGAGTAACGACCGGTACGCCGCCGGGCGTCATTCCCATCCCATTGTTTGGCACCCAAACCCAATTGCCAACGGGAGGTGTCGACGCCGGGACATAAGACTGAGTGTATGCCGGTGGGTTCGTCACTGTTGGAGTTGGTGTCTGCATGCTGGTCGGCGTGAGCGTGACGTTCGTCCCCGCTGCATTGACAGGGCCGGGCGTGACGACAGTCGAGATCGGTCGACCAGGAATCGTTTGGCTGGTTACAGTCCAGCCATTCTTTAGCGGCGAGCTTGCCGTCATGTACTCGTAAGCCGCTGCATTTTGAGCGTGAAGACTTCCCGCGGTCAAAGTTGTCAGCGAAATGACAAGCAGACTCAGGACGAAACGACTAACCGTTTGTCGAGCAAGTTGCTTGGACATGACTTGTTCCTTTTCCGAAAGTCTTTGCCAACGAGTTCTCCGCAGAGGAAATACGTCCTCTGTTCGGCATCGGTTCTCGAGTTTTGAGGCGACAGCATTAGCAAAACGAACAAATCGAGACCAGAGGAATCGGCTGGATGCAAGCAGTCAACAGCAAACTGCTCCAAAGGTGCGACTTTAGGCGGCTTTGGCAGGGGCCTGCAACCGGGGCCAGGAGAGCCGAAAGAGCGTTTGCCCCGCGGATCGGTTGAGGCAAGAAAGCTGCCCGCCATGAGATTCGGCAATCCGCCAAGCTTTCGGCAGGCCGAATCCAAGTCCGCGTCCGGCCTCACGTCCGGAAAAAAATGGGTCGAACATATGCCGAGCGATCTCGTCGCTGATCCCCGGACCGTTGTCGCTGACTTCGAGATAGGCTACCCCCTGAGCGTCCACGCCGGTGGCAATTCGGATTCGCGCTCTGGCAGGCTGGGCCTCGAGACTGTTGCGGACCAGAGCGCGCACGGCTTCAGCCAATTGCACTGGGTCGCCGACGACCGTTTGCTCAGCCGCTGCCTCAATCACCAATTCGGCGTCAGCCAACTGAACATCGAACTGCAGTTCCTCGCCCAGCTGCATCAGCCACGACCGCAGCTCGATCGCTTGCAGGGTCGGCCGCGGTGGATTGGCGAACAGCATCAAATCAGAAATCATCTCGTGAGCCCGCATCGCCTGTTGGCGAATCACCTGTAACTTGCGCTGCCTATCTGGATCGGGCTCACCCCGCAGCAGCATTTCCGCGCGCATCGCGATATTGGCCAAGGGGTTGTTGATTTCATGGCTCGCCCCATATGCGAGCTGTCGCAGGGCCGCGAGTTTTTCAGTCTGCAGCAAATGCTGAAAGGCCGCCGAATCGAACTTACCAGCTGATTCATGGCCATGAACTTCGCCTTGTAATGAGCAACATTCGCCGCTCGCCGCGATTTGAGCCGCGGCCCCAAGAGTCTCACTTGGCAGTGAGCTCTCAGTCCGCTGATTCGATTCCCGTTCCTCACACCCACTCACGGGAGCTTCACCCAAGTCTGGAACCCCGCTGGCCGCTTGCCCGATATCATCGGCTGGAAGCACTTGCTCCCAGCTCTTTTCGGGAAAGATGATTGCTGCGGCGAGTTCGAGCGGATTCAGCTCAGCCAATTCAATCAGCAGCTCATCGGTGACCCAGCGATTGACCAGCTTGCGAGCTTTCCATTTTCCCGGATACTTTCCGCACTCGCGCACCAGTCGCTCAAATTGCCGGCGCAGTTCCCAGATATCGCTCCCGCCGCGCAAGTGACGCAGATAGCTTTCGCGGCGTTTCTGCACTTTGCGCATTAACGTGCGACGCCGGCGCGTGATTGGTTCAAGCTGCGTCCAGCGATTCTCGAGTGCAACGGCGAGCCAATTGACGAGTTGACTCATTTGCCGCGGCGTTCGACCAGTCGTGCCGTAGTGGCCCGCAGCGGCGATCAGAAAGACTCGTGGGTCGAGCGCCAGTCCGGCCGATACCGAGTCCGCGCCATCCGAATCGCTTCGAGGCTGTGGTGCCGCGAGCGCGCTGAGCAGCGCACTGTCTGCTTCGTTAAAGGGTAATCGGAATTGTCCGTCGAGTGACAGCCACCACACAGCGCGGGATTCCTCTACTGGCGAATTGGGCTAACGGCGCAGGGGCAAGAGACTTACCAACAAACAGGGGAGGCACAGTCGGTAGCTGTAACCTCCCCTGAAGTGATTGATACGTTGCAAGACTCGGCAACTTTTGCGGCAGCGAAAGCTTAGGTTCCGGTCGCCGCGGTTTCCATTTCGAGCATCTGGCAGCAGCGCTCGACGAGCTTTTCGACTTGGAACGGCTTGTTCATGAAGTCGTCGGCTCCGGCTTCTCGCAGATCGGCGATCTTGTCTGCTTCGATCATGCCCGAGATGCAGATGATCTTGACCATTTCCATGGTTGGATCGAGCCGGACTCGCTGGCAGACTTCGCGGCCATTGATATCGGGGAGCATCACGTCGAGAACGACGAGGTCAGGACGGAATTCCTTGACCAGCATACCAGCGTCGAAGCCGTTGTTGGCGGTCTTGATTTCGAACCGGCCATCGGCTTTGAACACATCGACCATCAGGTCTACCAAGTCTTGATCGTCATCAACGATCAGCAGTTTCCGCTTGCTGCTTTCGAGAGCATCAGTCGGGATTCCGTTATCGCGCATGAACGCGAACAACTGGTCGCGGGGAATGCGGCGGAACCGGCTGCCCGGAACGCGAAATCCCTTCAGCGTTCCGTTGTCAAAGCAACGGATAATCGTTTGCTGGCTAACCTTGCAAATCTTGGCAGCCTCGCCTGTGGTGTAGACCGTTTTCGAACTCATGATAAACCATCCTCTTCCTGGTGATGGACGACGGCAGGTCGGTCACAGCGGCGTGAGCCGACTATCAGCAGGCAATCCAGCTCAACGGCGAATTGCCAAACGTCCTGACTCCGGTTGATATTGCTTCCTTAACAAGCTGCCCAAACTTCGCCCGCAGCCAAGTCGCCTCGTCGGATTCCTTCCGAGCGGGTTCAGTGGCGGGTTATGCGGTAGCCCGGCAAGACCGGGTAGTTCGCAGCTTACTGAGACTCCTTGAACGGTGAATTCGACGCGCTTCGCCGTTTTCGCCAAGCTTGCCGAAATTCACAACGCGACGGATTATGAGTAAGCCTCCCAAATGGGTCAAGATTGATTTATCTGCCGCAAATCACGCAATTTCGGCCTTCTACGAATTCCCCCCCGCTTCTAATCAAAAATTCATTTCCCCCGAATTCGCTTTGCCCCAACGCGGTCGCTTCCCTATAGTCCGCCGCATCATGACGCGATGCGGCCAGCGGCTGGAGCGACATGGCCCCGTCTTTAGATTTGCCCGAACCGCCCATCAGGACGGCTCTCCCAAGAAGTTTTTGCTGACAAGCTGATGCGTTACTCACCGATCCTTAGAAACGAACTAAAGCCTTTCGAGCGCCGCCCCGCGGCAGTCTGGCTCGGGGTACCGCTGTTGCTCGCGCTCTTGGCTCTGAGCGGCTGCGGGACAACCAATCAGCGAACCGGTACCGAGCAGATGCTGATGTCGGATGCTGTCGACATGTCGATCAGCCGAATCGATTTCCGACCGCTGGCTGGCCTGCGAGCTTATCTCGATACGACATACATTCGCCCGACCCCGCTTCCGGGAATGCCGATTCAACTCGTCAATGCGGACTATGTGATCAGCGGCTTGCGGCAGGCACTCTTCGCCGCGCATTGCCAATTGGTCGACACGCGTGACGAAGCCGACATCATCATCGAACCGCGGCTCGGCACGCTCGGAAACAACGGGCATGATATCGTTTACGGTTTACCTCAAACCAATTCGCTTGCACAAGCTTCGGCGACATTGTCCGGCGCGCCGCTGCTGCCGCCATTACCAGAACTTTCAGTCGGCCGCTCGCACTCCCAATTCGGGCTCGCCAAGGTCGCCGTCTTTGCTTACGACCGAAAGACTCGCGAGCCGGTTTGGCAGTCAGGCATCGAGAAATCGGAAAGCACCGCCAAGAACACCTGGTTTGTCGGAGCTGGACCGTTCCAGCGCGGTTCGATTTATCAAGGCTATCGCTTTGCAGACACCAAAAACAAAGAGTACGCAGGTAGCGTCGACCCGATGCAGCCCGTTCCCTTTACGCACCAGCATGTCTTCATCTCCGATGGGCCCGCGGCTCAAGTTGCCGAAGAACAGACGCAACCGCTAAATCCAAAGTAAAAAACTGGGGGGGCAGCTTTGCTTAAGCTGCTAAACCGGGGGCTAGCGCGAAGACCCGGCTGACGGAAGCTAAACCGGGGGCCGGCGCGAGGACCCGGCTGACGAAAGTTGAACCGAAGCAAAACGGGGTCGGATCAAGTTTTTCTTTTCCCCCGCTCCGCTCTCTGTGTTCTCTGTGTTTCGCCTCTTCCCTCAATCGGTCGAAGTCGAAACTCTCCAGCGGCTACGGAACATTCGGGTCATCCCGAAACTCAGCGCGACGTTAATCAGAATCGTGGCGAGCAAGTAAACTCCAAAGTGACGCAGGTCGCGCCACGGCCAACCAAAAAGCGAAGAGGTTGTCCCGGCATCACTCTGCGCCCAGCGAGATGGGATCCCTCCTAAATCATCGACGTAAAGCGGAAACTCATGAACCGCCACAAATGGGCTGAGGGCCGACAAACACCAGGAAACCGGCTGGATTGAGCTCACCGGGAAATACTCATTCGCAAAAAAGCGAATCGCTGGCGGAGCGAAGTAGAGCAGCACCAAGACGGCATAGGTCACCACGAGGCTCGTGCTGGTCTTATGAAAAAAACTTGAGCAAAACAAACCGACATTCGCCGTCGTCAAACAAGTCAGCCCGACCGCGAGCAACCAAGCGATGACTGTCAGAAAGTTCATTCGGTAATCGGGGACCGTCGGCGTGAGTAAAGCCAAAATCAAAGGCCAGAGCAGAAAAGCGGTCAGCACGCTCGAGACCCGAAGCCCCGAGAGCAGCTTGCCCCAAAAAATCTGCATCGGCGTCAGCGTCGTCGTCAACAGCAGGTCAAGCGTCTGCCTTTCTCGTTCACTGGTGACACTCCCAGCAGAGAAAACTGGTCCGATCAGCAAATTGAAGAGCAGCACATAGCAGAGATAAAAAGGGGATAGCGACCGGAAGACATAGAGAAATATGGCCATCAAGGGAATCGCCAGCAACATGCTGACTTGGATCGCCAAACGCAACATCAAGGTTCCTTGACCGAAGATCTCACTCCGCATCTCCTTGTCGTAAACCGGATTTGCGCCATCTTCCATGAGCGTCTCGCGCTTGGGCGGGGCAAAGAGCCGGTCGGGAAATTGATCGCGACGAATCACGAGTCCCACCGACTCTTCGGCTTCCTTCTCCAAATCAATCGCCTCTTTCCCCCCGCTCCCGAGGTCCGAGGGATAAAGCAGGCTCTTGCTCGCCATCCGAAAGAGCGGAACAGAAATCGCCAGTGCGAGACAGGGGAAAAGCACCAACGTCAAGTTCACCCGCCGCTCACCCGCGGACTCATACGAATACCAAAACAGAATCGTCGCCAGAACCAAAGGGAGGATGACGAGATAAGAAGCGACGAGCGAAGCCGATGTGCGGCGAAAAAAGACTCCGCCTGCAACACTGATCATGCCAAACGTGATCAGGCAGCAAAACAGTCCAACGTAAGCCGCGAGGACTTCGTAGAACGAAACTCCACCCAGCGGCAAGCAAAGCATCACTACAGGCAGTGAAGTGAATACCAAAATCGCCAGATAGGTCATCGCTGCGACAAGCTTGCCCCAGACGATTGCCCGCGGATGGAGCGGGCTGGCCAGCAGCATCTCGTAAGTCTTCCGCTCTTTCTCCCCAGTGATCGCTCCCGCCGCAAACGTCGGCGTCATCAAGGAAGCGATCACGAAGTTCCCGAGGAAAAACAGATTGACCAGGTTCCGTGTCGACTGCGGATTTTCAGTCAGGTCGAGCCACAGCTCGCGCGGCCACGCGAAGTAAATGACCGCGCAGAGGGCGAGTTGGTACAGGGCGAGCAGGATGAACGAGCGATGCGTCCGCAGATTGACCAAAAGTTCGCGGTGCAGAACCGGATTGTTCAGCGTTCCCATTCCGCGAACTCCTCAACTGCGTCCCAGGTCAAACTTTCGACCGCTCGTGCAAATTTGCTCACCCGAAATACCACTCCGACTAAGCACGACTAGTAACTGCGAGGAGTGATTCTCGCCTGCACGCGCGAGGGCAGTCCCTGAATGCGCAGAAATCCTTCCGCGTCCGTTTGGTTGTACGAGCCGCCGCCTTCCATCGTCGCGATCGCTTCGTCGTAGAGATTGTTGGGACTCGAACGAGCGGAAACGTTGACGTTTCCTTTGTAGAGTTCCAGCGTGACCGATCCGGTGACCGTTCGCTGTGCGTCGCGAATAAAAGCCAACAAAGCGTCAAACTTAGGACAGTACCAGAAGCCGTAGTAAACCATCTCGGCAACTTCCGGAGCCAAGCGATCGCGGAGGTGCATCAGGTCGCGGTCCATCGTCAACTGTTCAACGTAGCGATGAGCCGCATAGAGAATCGTCATCCCCGGAGCCTCATAGACTCCGCGGCTCTTCATTCCGACAAAACGATTCTCTACGACATCGATCCGCCCCACGCCATTGCGGCCGCCAATTCGGTTCAGTTCGGTGACGATCTCCAGTGGCGACATTCGCTTACCGTTGACTGCGAGAGGAATACCTTTGTCAAAATCGACGCTGACCAGCTCAGCTTTGTCCGGAGCCGCCTCGGGTGAAACGGTCATTCCGAACTCAACCAGCTTCACGCCGTTGACGTTCAAGTCTTCCAGCTTGCCCGCTTCGTAACTGATATGCAGCACATTCTCGTCGCTGCTATAGGGCTTGGAGACAGTCGCTTTGACCGGAATATTGTGGCGGTCGCAGTAAGCGATCATCTCGGTGCGCCCGGGGAAGGCGTTGCGGAATCGCTCGATCCGCCACGGGGCGATGACTTGAATGTTGGCATCGAGTGCTTCGGCGGCAAGCTGAAAACGGCACTGGTCATTACCTTTGCCAGTCGCGCCGTGGGCATAGGCTCGAGCTCCGACCTCGCGAGCAACTTGCAGACAGGCCTTGGCGATCAGCGGACGGGCGATCGAGGTCCCGAGCAAATAGAGCCCTTCATACTTGGCTTGCCACTGGAGCACCGGGAAGGCAAAGTCGCGGCAGAGTTCTTCCCGGGTATCGATGATCCGCGACGATGCAGCCCCACAGTTTTTCGCCTTGTCGAGGATCGCTTGACGGTCCTCGCAGGGCTGCCCAAGGTCGACGTAGACTGCATGGACCTCATAGCCCTCGTCTTGCAGCCATCCCAAGATCACTGAAGTATCCAAACCACCTGAATAGGCCAGCACGCACTTCTTGCTCATCGACCTGCCACAACTCCAAAAAATTTGAAAGAAAAACTCGGACAATCATTGCCGGTCCGGCATTGTAGTCAAGCACTCCGCCAATGAGGAGGACGCAACAGCTTCAAGCAACCCGTCGTCAGCGGCGAGTTCCCATCGAAGCCATCAGTCCGATTCGCCGTTTTCAGTCCCAGAAATGAGTCGTTTTCCCGCTGGCGCCGGCGATTCGTTTCTTTTCTTTGCCAGACGAGATATCATCGAAAGCGGAATTCAACGCGGATGAAAAACTGATGCAACCTCAACTCCCACCGCGGTCTTCGCAAGCGCACAAAGGTGACTTTGGGAAAGTGCTGATCCTTGGCGGAAGCGAGTCGATGCCCGGTGCGCCCGCCTTGAGTGGGCTGGCCGCTCTGCGAACCGGCGCTGGACTGGTGACGATTGCGACCAGCCGCGAAGCTCACCCGATTACGGCCAGCTTTTCGCCCGCCTTGATGACGGCTCCGCTACCCAGCTGCGATGGGCTCATCGCGACAACATACGACTATTTGCAACCGCTGCTCGAAAGGGCTGACTGCGTTGCGGTTGGACCCGGGCTGGGCCAAAGCGCGGCGCTGAGAGAATTGCTTACGCGCCTTTACAACGAGTTCGCGGGGCCGATGGTGGTCGATGCGGATGGCTTGAACAACCTTGCAGTTGCCGGCGTCGATTGGTCGCGGCACGCGGGGCCTCGAATCCTGACACCGCATTTGGGGGAGTTTCAGCGCCTTCTCCGCCAGACACCTCCCGCCTGCACGGCTCATCCGCACGACTCGGAGCTTGCCCTGAAACAGGCGACCGATTTCGCTCGAGAGCACCAAGTCGTGCTGCTCGTCAAAGGTCCGGCGACGCTGGTCACCGATGGAGCAGCAGTCGTTTTCAATCCGACCGGGAACTCGGGAATGGCCACTGCCGGCAGCGGAGATGTACTGACCGGGATCATCGCCGCACTCAGCGCGGCTTGGACGGCAACTGCGGGAAGCGACATGTCGAGCAGTTCGGGCGGGCCGAGCGACTCGGCAGAGGCCGCGCGACTTGCTTTGCTCTCGGCCGTCTCTGGGGCTTATTTGCACGGACTGGCAGGAGACCTCGCCGCAGCCGACTGCGGGGAGACGGCGCTTATCTCCAGCGACATCCCCGACTACCTCGGGCGGGCTATCCGGCAAATGGGTGGACGATAGTCGACCTGCGATATCTCGTGTTCCGCCGGCGGCCAAAATCGGCCTTTTCGCGCGATTCTGCGGCTGAGTTTCGTTCACAGCCGTATCGGGCACCCCTCGTATTCTGTTGTTCACCTCGGCAACCACGCGGTTAACGATAGAATCTTAAGGCGTATCGCTCTCCTTTTCTCGCACTCATTTTCAAACAGCCCGTGAGTCAGGTTTACCAATACGATGTCGTGGTTGTCGGCGCCGGTCACGCAGGGACCGAAGCGGCACTGGCCGCTGCGCGTCTAGGCGCCCGGACCGTTTTGCTGACCACTAACCTCGACACGGTCGGGCAAATGAGCTGCAACCCGGCGATTGGCGGCGTTGCCAAGGGACACCTCGTGCGGGAAATTGACGCGCTCGGCGGCTTGATGGGCCGAGCCATCGATGCGACCGGCATTCAGTTCCGGATGCTCAACCTTCGCAAGGGCCCGGCGATGCACAGCCCGCGGGCTCAGGCCGACAAGAAGGCTTATCAGTTTTGGGTCAAGCAGTTCATCGAGTCACAACCGAATATCGACCTGAGACAAGAAATTGTCGAAGACCTACTCGTTGAGACAACCGAGCAGGGCCCACGCGTTCGCGGCGTGCGAGTTCGCGGCGAAGCCGATTACCTGGCGCCCTCAGTCGTGCTGACGACGGGAACTTTTCTGCAAGCCATCATGCACACGGGTGAAGCCAAGACGCCCGGTGGCCGAGCAGGTGAGGGCACCACCTCAGGGATCAGCGGCGCGCTGCAGCGTCTCGGCTTTCGGCTGGACCGCTTCAAGACGGGAACACCGCCGAGGCTCAACGGACGCACGATTGATTACGAGCGAACGGAACTGCAGCCCGGTGACGAGACGCCGCAGCCATTTTCTTATCTGACAGATAACCTGCAGTGTGAGCAGTTACCCTGCTGGATCACCTACACCAACGAGCAGGTCCACGACCTGATTCGAGCCAACCTGCACCGCGCGCCGATGTACAGCGGACAGATCAACTCGCGCGGGCCACGCTACTGCCCTTCGATTGAAGACAAAATCGTTCGCTTTGCCGACAAGGACCGACATCAACTCTTCCTCGAGCCCGAGGGGCGCAACACGCAAGAAGTTTATGTGAATGGGATCTCGACCAGCCTACCGCGCGATGTGCAAGACGCGATGTTCAAGCTGATCCCCGGGCTGCAGCGTGCCCAAATCATGCGCTACGGCTATGCCGTTGAGTACGACTTCTGCCCGCCCGATCAACTTCGCCCCACGCTCGAAACCAAAAAGGTGTCAGGACTCTTTTTTGCCGGGCAAATCAACGGCACGACGGGTTACGAGGAAGCAGCCGGGCAGGGGCTGATTGCCGGAGCTAACGCGGCACTTGTCCAACAAAGCCGAGAGCTTGTGATCGACCGCGACCAGGCTTATCTCGGCGTGCTGATCGACGACTTGACGACGACCAGTGTCGACGAGCCCTACCGCCTCTTCACCAGCCGCGCGGAATATCGCTTGTTACTCCGGCAAGACAACGCCGATCGCCGCTTGACCCGACTCGGAAATGAGTTCGGGTTGGTTGAACCGGAGCGGTATTCGCGGTTAGTTCTCAAGGAAGAGCAAATCGCGGCGGTCGAGCAGGTGCTGCTGACGCGACGAATCGAGGGCGGGACGACGCTGGAGAAGCACCTTCGCCGCCCGGAAGTTGAATGGCCGGACCTTGTGCCGTACGCCCCTGAACTGGCAAGCGTGCCGCCGGAGGTCGCAACTCAGGTCAGCTTTGACGTGAAGTACTCCGGCTACGTCGCTCGGCAACAGATTCAAATCGAACGGCAACGGCGATTGGCTCAAAAACGAATCCCAGACAGTTTCGATTTCGCTAACCTCCAGCAACTCCGCATCGAGGCTCGCGAGAAATTGTCGAGATTTCGTCCAGCGACGCTTGATCAAGCGCAGCGCATCAGCGGGATCACGCCCGCTGACATTGCCGTGGTCATGCTTTACCTGGAGAAGAATTGACCTGAAGTTGGCGAGCTCAAGTTTCGAATTTTGAGTCGGTGAGTTGCTTGTTCGTTTTAATTCGATTTCGCGTGTGATGGATATCGGTCAAACCTAGTATTCGGAAGAGAAAAGCAGACGAAAGAGACCGCCTCCTAGCCGCACCTCGCCTAGCGGCTACGGGCTAAACGAAGAACAAGAAACAAAAAACGCGTGGCCTGATTCCGCATTCCGCATTTCCCCTGAGGCACTCATGCCCAAGCTCAACCTATTCTCAATCCTCTCTCTCCTGCTGATCGCCATCAATCTTGTGGGCGTAGCTGTGGCACAAGAGGAATCACCCGCCAAACGCCGCGCCCGCAAGCCCAAGCCGATTGAATCGTACATGGGCCGCGAGATTGCGATGACGATGCACTATGCCGGAGCGGAATGGCTGATTCGAAATGAACGCGAACGAGAGGAACGTTGCTCGCTGCTCTTGGACAACCTCGGGCTGAAGACTGGCATGACGGTCTGCGACATGGGCTGCGGCAATGGTTTTTACGCGATTCCGATCGCCAAACTTCTGGGGCCGAAAGGACGTGTGCTGGCCGTGGATATTCAGCCAGAAATGCTTTTTCTGCTCCGCGAACGGATGGAACTTGAGAACGTTGACAACGTCACGCCGATCCTCGGTTCAGTTGACGACCCTTATTTGCCAGCGGGAACCGTCGACCTGGCAATCCTTGTCGACGTCTATCACGAATTCGGCTTTCCCGAAGAAATGCTCGCGGCGCTTCGTAAGAGCCTCAAGCCCGACGGCCGAATCGTGCTGGTTGAGTTTCGCGCCGAGGACGACGACGTGCCGATCAAACCCGAGCACAAGATGACCAAGAAGCAAGTCAACCGCGAACTGGTCGCCAACGGATTCAAACTCGACTCCGAGTTTAACGAGTTGCCCTGGCAACACGTGATGTTTTTTAAGGCCGATCCGAACTGGGAAGAAAAGTAGGGCAGGGCGGGAGTAAGAATGCGGAATTGGGAATGCGGAATGCGAACCCCAAACTCTGCCCAAGAAAGCGACTCGGCTTTCCCACTCCCAAGAATCCCAAAGGTCCCAACAGTCCCAGAAGTCCGACAGCCAAACAGTGCGACGCAACTGCTAAAGCGAGCGAAGAGCGTTCACAAGACATTTCTAGTAGCCGAGGCGGGACTCGAACCCGCACGGGATTATCTCCCACAGGATTTTAAGTCCTGAGCGTCTGCCATTCCGCCACTCGGCCGAGTGCGTTGCATGGCGGAGATTCTAACGACGAATCAGCTCGGCGCGGAGTGCAACCCAGCAAACTGAGCCGAGATGAGAACTGGGGCCTTTGGGCTTTTCCGGATTCGACGTTAGACTGAGTAAGCCCCGTTTCCGTGTGATTCCGTTGCGGATTTCCTTTATGCTTCCCGGATTTTTGCCCGCTCGTGGATCGTTCATGCTCGACCTCGTCTGCGTCGCCATGATTCTGGTCAGCGTGTTAATGCTGCTCAGCGTCGCGCTGGCTCGCTTTGGACGAAAGTACCATTGGCACCGCATCTTGCAAGTTGGACTGGCCGTCATTCTCTTGGTCGCCGTCGTCGCCTTTGAAATTGACGTCCGCTTTTTTACCGACTGGCGAAAGTTGGCCGAACCCTCGCCCTACTACGCCAGCAATTGGGTCGACCGTCTACTCTGGCTGCATCTTTGCTTTGCAATCCCCACGCCATTTATTTGGGGTTATGTCGTGTACGGCGCGCTGCGAAACTTTCGCGAAGTTCGCCCTTCAGCCGAGTACTCAGGCCATCATCGCTGGTGGGGACGGCTCGCGACCGCCGCAATGCTCTTGACCGCAGTGACTGGCTGGATGTTCTACTGGACAGCCTTCGTCGCCGAACAAGCCTGACGCAAAAGCCTGCAGGCTGAAAATTGAGTAAAGAAGTTTGCCTAGACCGCTTCGCTTGCGCGCGTAGCAGTTCCCCCCGGCTTACTGAGCGTTGGGCGGCCGTTCCGCGAGCGTAATGTCCAGCTCCAGCGGCTTGCCTTCGCGGAGGACTTTCACTTTGATCGTCTCGCCTGGATTGAAGTTGCTGACGTACATGACCAGTTCGCGAAAGGTTTCCACCTTTTGGTCGTTGACCTGCTGGACGACGTCATCAATCTTCATTCCACCTTTGGCAGCGGCGGAATCTTCGATCACTTCAGAGATCACGCAAGGACCTTGGTCTTGGTCGACCAAAGTCAAACCACCTCGCACGCCAAGAAACGCGCGGTTGATAACTTGAGGCCGAAGCGTTGGGTTCTGAGCCAAAAACTCGCGATACTCGGCGAGTGGAAATTTCGTCCAAGTCAGCATCAGGTTCTGCAAGCCGGGCAGCGAGCCAATCTGCTTCAAGTCATCGCCCGTCAGGGTCATCTGCTTGAGGTCGAGATAGAACAGAGCGGGCGCATTACGAAATCGTTTCCAAAACGTGCCGGTTTGAAACGTGATGTTTTCCAGCCGCAAACTGTAAAGCGAAGTGAACTCTCCAAGCACGGCTTCCATATCCGGCGTGATCGTCAGGTTGGCCAACGAGAGGTTTGTCACGCCCGAAAGCCCACGCAAGCCTTCCAGCGCACTCTTACTCAACCGACAGCCATCGATCCGGACGTGCTGCAGCGAGGCGACGCGACAAACTGCCTGCAACTGATCGGCCGTCAAATCAATCCCCTGCAGTTCAACCGAGTTGATTCCCTTAACGGCAACGACGTTGAGAAAGTCTTTGAGTTCGCCTTCCCATTCGGGACCAAAAGCGATGCGATTGGCGTACTCAGGGTAAAAGTAGCCACCGCGTGGATTGACAAAAATCCGCTTTCCCCCGGCAACGACGATCCGCTGCTGAGCGATTCCCGCAACCTCGCGCTGGATCGCTTCCTCAGGGTCAGCCTCAGTAGCCTCGACTGTCGCGGCTTCCTCATCGCTGAGCCCTAAAGCCAGCTTTCGATTATCCGTCACAGTTGCCACTAAAATTTCATCGACGGCAGACAGCAGTTCTGTTTGAGTCAGCGGGACGGCCGATTTCGCCACCGGAGTACCGGTCGCCTCAACCGCTTTCGTCTTTTCCGTCGCATCCCCCTGATTCATCACGATCAAGAGGTCATTCATATCCTCATTCGGGTCAGAGACCATCGTGACGACGGCGCCGTGAAGTTTCAATTCCTCGATCGCCCGATCCGACTTGGCGTCCATCCACTGCTCACGCAGCTTGTCGACCTCTTGCCCAGCCAGTCCGCCCCCGCAGAGCAGGCGGAGCACGGCGGCCGCTTTGAAAAAAGTCGCTTCATCGCCTTGAACACAAATCTGCCGAATGACTTGGCGAATCCGCCAAGCTTGCTCTGGGCTCGAGCCAAGATATCCCTTCACCAACGGACGCAGCCCCGTTTCGCCCAAAGCGACCAGTTCGCGCGTCGCGGAGTCTCGCTCTTGAAAACGGGGGCTATCGAGCCGCGTGATCAGCTCGGTCGGACTAAATAGCCGCGGCGTTAATTGCTGCCCACAAACTTCTCCGGCAAACGCGCTCACCCAGATTGCCGCGCTGACACCCAACCAGCAAACGAAGCTGGCAAATCGGCCGAGCCGTTTACCTTCTTGTTCGCAGATTGTGAGTACAGCGTGAGTCATGGCAGTTCGGTTAAACTCCAAAGGGTAGCGAGCCTGATTTAGGTTTGGAAAATGGAGAAGTCTGGTGAGTCGCCGTAAGCTATCACCGGAAATTGTACGCAGTCGCCACCCGCTTGGGGTTGTCGGACTCGCTACAAACCGCCGTTCAGTCTGCCAAAACCACGAAATACGGACAACCGGAATATTTTTACTAATCCGACAGGCTTCTCGAGGACGATGACCTAGGCAGACGTTCGATAGCGCGCACTCCGCTGGGTACCGAGGCCTTTCCATGAAGATACAAACCAGCCGCTTTGCACAAATCGAGATTGAGCCAGACGACATTCTGTTCTTTCGGCACGGCATTTTCGGCTTCGAAAACTGCCGGCACTGGGTTCTGCTGGCAGACGCTGAAAACTCCGCTGTGGCCTGGCTGCAGAGCATTCAGCGGCCTGAAGTTGCCCTTCCCGTCGTCTCGCCTCGTCGATTCGTTCAGGATTACGAAGTACGCCTGGAACCGGGTGATTTGGAGAAACTCCAGCTTTCGCCCAACGAGCAGGCTTATGTCCTTGGGATCATTGGCCGCGACCAAGACACGCTGACGCTGAACCTGCGGGCTCCGCTGGTCGTGAACCTAACCCGCCGGATCGGCTTCCAAGTGATCACGGTCGACAATCAACCGCTGCAGTACGACTTGGCAGTCCTGCCAATGGTCCAGCGCCGCTCGGCCTAAGACCGGCAGAATCACTTTCTTTTGCCAGCGAGAAAGTAGACTCGCGACTCACTTTCGAGCCGCTGAGTGGCTATGAGAATGCAGTTTCGCCCCAACCGCCGACCAAGGGCCGAGCTGTTGCTTTGCCCCGCGAGCCTTAGGGTCGTTTCCTTCTCCTTGCGACCGGATCATTTCACCTGATCGGCCGTTTTTCTTCCTGTTAAATGGTTAAAGAAGGAACACCCGGCCCTTCTGCACGAATTCTGAATAGCAGCCAGCACGGGCTCCGATACCAGCAGTGGTCTGTTCTCTCAGCGGCTGATTCGCTGAGTTGGTTTCCCGTATTCCCTCGTCACCTCCGCCATGTCGCGGACAGGAATTAAGCCATGCTGGTACTTTCGCGACACCGAGATGAGAGCATCATGATTGGCGACGACGTGATGATCACCATTGTTGACATCCGTGGCGACAAGGTCCGGCTGGGAATCGAAGCCCCCCAAGAAATTCCCGTGCATCGACAGGAAGTTTACGAAGCGATCAAGCGAGAGAACCAAAAGTCTTCCCGACTCGGGCCCTCGGAGACCAAGGACTTGGGCAAGTAAGCCTGGTAGCTTGACTCAAGGCCCAGCAGCTTGACTCAAGCTGATGAAGCGCCGTCCTGCGACCCTTGGTGCGGACTCAGCAACTGCTCGACCAATCTGACCATGCGGCTCATCGCATAGGGTTTCGTAACGTAGTCCGCCGCCCCGAGTGTCAGGGCGTAATCTCGATGCCGGTCAGCATCGATCCCCGAGACCATCACGATCGGGGCGGTGAAATCCGTCCGTTCCCGAATGGCTTCCAACAGCAGCAGTCCGCTGCAGCCGGGCAGCATAATGTCCAGCAGCACTAAATCAGGTGGGTCATTCTCGATAATCGCCAAGCCCTCATTCCCATCTAGCGCATGTGTGACCCGCAACCCCTTGAGGCTCAACGCCCGATTCAGCGGATAAGCTCCGTCGACCTCGTCGTCAACAATCAAGACATGCCGTGACACGGCGTGACTGTCGGACAAGCTAAAGTCAGAGGCGATCATGATTTCGAGCTTTCTGGAAATGGAACTGACGAACTGTCTCTGCTGAATAATCCGAATCGTGAGAGCCAACTGCTTGGCGAAAATTGGCTCGCCAATCGGAAACTTCGAAATCACCCGCTGACTGGCTTTGACCAGCAAATGCGAAACAGCTTTCACAACTCCTCCGGAAAGCGACCGTTTCAAATCGCAAGCGTTCAAACGCCTCCAGTTTTCCGGGCAGCAATGACGATCCGCATTGACGAGCAGGTGCAATTTCTCACACTCCAACCAACACCCCATCCATTTGGCGGGTGGTTGTGAGGTGAGAGTTCGCTACTCAATCGCAAGCCGGTTGAACTCCGTTGAACAACTGGTTCGAGCAGGCAGCGACACTTCAAATAACGACAGCGAAATCGCGACCAACTTTTTCTCGAGATTCCGATCATGTGGAAATCTTTTTTTCTGGCTGTTGGTATTTTCCTACTGATTTTGGGGGTGGAATCCCTCGTCGTGGACAAGTTCATCATGGCTAACGGCAAAGCGATTCCCCGGCTGATGAACGGAAACGCCGCCCCCGTCCAGCAGGGACCATTCACGCCGGCGAGCTACGGGCGAATGAAACGCGAGATGACGACGAAGGACTGGATGCCTTGGAGCTTGTTGGCATCGGGCGTCATTACGGTGATGTACACGCTCTCGCTGCACAATCGAAGTGCGGGCGGCGACGAGTAAGCGATGTCTCCAAGCTTGATGTCCTCGAGGGAATGAACTCCAGTCTGACTTTGCGAACTCCTGCTGCGGTTGCCCACCTGTCTCGCCGCTACTTCCGAAATGAAGTTAAACAAGCAACGCCGCAGTCGCTAAACCAACCTCGACTGGGGACCCGAAATTAAACGAGGCAAAGTCGGGGGTTCGGGGGAGCTAACAACGCGTTGTCATCGAGACGGTTTGTGCTGATTGCGAACTTCCGAAGATGAGGATTATTCCTATCGAGACAGGGGGCGAGTTGCTTTCCCCTGTCGCGACGTTTTCAATCCTTTACTATCCCAATCGATTGACTTAGCATTGAGGATTACCTTCCCCCCGAAGTGGCATTTCCCGAGGAAACACACTGCTAAGTGTTGACCTTTCGGGAGGACCCGCCGGGACCTCACTTCCCACTGCCTGTCAGCTTCTGGTTCCATGGCCGACGCCCCCCGTCCCCGCGACCTGCGTTCTACTCTCGCCGCGCGGCGTGACCGCAAGGTGCAGGGTCCAGAGGTCCCCGTAGACATTCTGCCCGAATCTCCCAAGTCGGGCCCGCTCGCTTGGCCTGGCCGAATCGCTTTGATGCTCGGCGTGCTGCTTCTGCCTTGGGCGTTTGGCGGCGTTTATCACCAAGCGCAATTCTATGTCTCGCTCGCCCTCGTCGTCTCGCTGGTCTGTTGGTGGGTCGATATGGGCTTGGCCCTGCGCAAGACCGAACTGACTCCACTTCTCATTCTCCCACTTGCGGGCGGGATTCTGCTTGGGCTTTGCCAACTCCTACCTCTGGCCGATGCCACCGCAAAAGCAGCCGCGCCGCTGCAACATGAAATCTACGCCGCAGCCCAAGCGGCCGTACAGGTCGACCAAGAGCAAGTCTATTCGCTCTCGCTCGACCGAGAAGCGACTTGGGGGCAAGTACGTTTGCTCGGAATGGCCTTCGCCGGCCTGCTTCTGGGTGCCGGTTTATTCCAGCGACGTGAAGACGTCATGCTTTTTCTCAGTGCGATCACCGCTAACGGGATCGCACTCACGTTTTTTGCTCTCGCTCAGAAAGTCTCTTGGAACGGCAAGATCTACTGGACGTGGGCCTCGCTGCGTGGCGGCGAAGCTTTCGGTCCATTCATTAACCGCAACAATGCGGCGGGCTACTTACTCCTCTGCCTCGCAGCAGCCATCGGCCTGATGATTTATGTCTGGAATAGCCAAAAGCAAAATGGCCCGCGCCCCATCATCAGTCGCGAGATGCCAATTTGGCGACAATGGCAACAGCATGTTCTATTGCAGGTCGCCGAAATCACGGCGGGTAAACTCGGTTGCCTTTTCGCCTGCGGCTTCCTCGCTCTGGGAATCATCGCCACGCTCTCCCGCGGCGGAGTGAGCGCTCTGCTGGCCGGGGGAATTTTTACGCTGCTGGCCTACGGTATGGCTCGCATACCGAAAACGGGCGGACTGCTTTTCGTACCCGTGCTCGTGATGGTCGTGCTGCTCTCGACTTGGATTGGTTTTTTCGAACAGCTGACCGCCCGATTCGAAAAGACCAAAGTCGATGAAGTTTTGATCGGCGACGAGTTAGATACGCGCATCGAAAGCTGGACGCGCTCGCTCGAATCTCGCTCCCAAACGGGATTGCTCGGCAGCGGCCTCGGCTCCTATCCGCTAATTAATCGGATGTACTGGCGCGAGCGGGAAACTGGAATCACTGAATACGCCGAGAATCAATTTGTTCAATCGCTCGTCGATGGAGGTTGGCTCGCTTTGCTGCTGGTGCTCGCTGGCGTCCTGCTAACCGGTTACTCCAGCCTCTTCATGTTATTCAAAGGCTTCTCGCCAGCCACACTTGCAATCGGCGGCGGCGGCACGTTCCTGTTTGCCTCTCAAGCGATCGCGGGCTTTTTTGATTTCGGCTGGTACATCCCGGCTAACACACTCCTCGGCGCGGTGCTGGTGGGCGTGATCGGCTTCCAGTCCCATTACCTCGCGCATCGCCTCAAGCAAGTTACACCCCTGCGAATTCATCTTCCAAGCTGGATGGCGAATGTCGCCTCGCTGGCTGCCTTTGCTCTCTGTGTTCTGGTCGCTGTCGATCTTTATTCAGCCTCCAAGATCGATGCGCTCTGGATGATGCAGCCCAGCGAACTGGATTACAAGTCAATGCCGCTGGCTTCGACTGATGCGGAAATCGAACGGTTCAAGGAACTGAAATCGCGGCGCAACTCGGTCTGGTACAACAAGCTCGGCGCGCTCTATTTGCATCGTGCCCGCTTGGCTTACTTCGACCTCCTCAGTTCTGCGACGCCGATCGACACGCTGACCGAAGACAAGCAAGAACAAGTGAGGCGGAATCTATGGGACCTGACCACGCTGGCTCGCATGGAAGAGCAAGCCTACATGTCGGAAGAGCAGGGGGGCTACGCAGCCGCTCGCAACTTCAAGAACCAACCTTTTTTTCAAGACCTCTCGCTGGCTCTAGAGTGTTTCGTTAACAGCACGCGGCTGAAACCGGCTCAACCCGAAACGCTTTCTCGAATGAGCCAACTGCAATACTTGTTTAACCGTAATAGCTCCAGCGAAAAGCTGAGCGGACTGGCACTGCGACTGGCTCCAAACAACATGGGACTGCAATACGCTGCCGGGCTTACCAAGCTGTTCGAACGAAAAACAGAGGCCGCTTCGCCTCACTTCCAGCGAATTCTGGAACTGGCACCTGAAGACTACAACCGCGTCATCGTGCTCCTGAAAGGTTTTAGCGGCCGAATCACCAAGCCACTGGATAATCGACTGATCGCAGAAAAGGTGTTGCCGACCAGTCCCAGCTTAAAGTTTCAGTTTGCGACCACCCAACTCTCGGCCGAAGACCCTCTCCGCAGCGAATTGCTCGACCAAGCCGACGAGCTGCTTAAGGATGTCTTACCATCGGACAGCAAGGGCTTGCTGCTCAAGGCTGACGTGCTTCTCGCCAAGGGCGATCGTCCGGGCGGGATCAAACAACTGGAAAAGACACTGGTCAGCGACCCGTACAACCACACCAATCGTTTGCGGCTGGCTGAACTGCTGCTCGAGGAAGGTGAATTGCTAGAGGCAAGGAAACATCTCGAACAGTTGCTGAATTCCGATTCCAAGTCCTCTACGTACAACAACCTGATGAAAAAAGTTAATGAGCAAATCGAACAAGAACGAGCTCGCTCTGAGTCCGGCTCGTCTAGTTAACGAGATTTTTTGAACCATTGGAGTTGGCCAGGCGTAGTAATCAACCTCGGATACACCCCTATGACATTCGCTTACCTCTCATTTCTGACTGCCGCAGTGCTGGTTCTGGCACTGTTGCCGCTGTTTGCCCAAGCGGCGCGGCGCGTTGGCTTGGTCGACAAACCGGATAACACCCGCAAGCTGCACAAGTCGGCGATCCCACTGGTCGGCGGCTTGACCGTCTTCGTTTCGGGGATCATCGCGATTGTCGTGGCATTGGTTTTTGGCAAGGTTGAACTGGGTGGCGATGACCCGCGCGAATTACTCGGCTTGCTTGCCGCCTCGACCGTGCTGGTGATCGTCGGTGTACTTGACGACCGGTTCAATTTGCGCGGACGACAAAAGCTCTTCGGCCAAATCATCGCGGTGACGCTGCTGATTTTGACCGGTTATCAATTCACTGAATTTGTTTTGATCTATCCGATCCGCTTTGGCATCTTCTCGGTCCTGGTCATTTACGCTTGGTGTTTGGTTGCAATCAATGCGATGAACCTGCTGGATGGTGCGGACGGGTTTGCTTCGACGATTGGAATCGTGTCCAGCCTCGCGATGGGAATTCTGGCGGTCTTCCAAGGGAAGTATGTCGATGCCACGATTTGCCTCGCGCTGGCCGGCGGATTGCTCGGTTTCCTGCGCTATAACTTCCCGCCTGCGAAGGCTTACCTGGGCGACACGGGCAGCATGCTGATCGGCTTGGTGCTGGCGGCCGTCGCGATTCGCAGTTCGTTCAAACAGGCGGCGCTCTATTCGGTTGCCGCTCCCGTGGCGATGTTGGCGATTCCGTTTATCGACACCACAGCAGCCATCATTCGCCGCCGTTTCACTGGACGCAGCATCTACCACGAAGACCGCGGGCACATGCATCACGTGATGTCGAAGCGGGGTCTGGGGCCGGTGACCAGCCTTGTCTGGGTCGCACTACTCTGCGCGACGACAGCCATTGGGGGTGTGCTGGCGATCGTGATGCGTCAATCCGAATATGCGATCATTTCGATCGCGCTCGTGCTGTTCGTGATGGTGGCTGCGCGGATTTTTGGACGAGCCGAATCGGAACTGCTTTATCGGAAACTTTCCTCGATTGCCAAATCGTTTCTCTCGATTTCCAATCGGAAGGAGCAGCGAGTTGTCGAGACCGCTGTACAGATTCAGGGCCAGCGAGCCTGGGAAGATTCCTGGTCGCGCTTAGTCGATTTTGCGAGCGAACATGAGCTGAATCAAATCACGCTCGACGTGAATGCTCCTTGGATGCACGAAGCCTACCACGCTGACTGGAAAAAATCGGGAGTCCGAACCAGCCCCTCACAGCAGTGGCAAGTTGAACTGCCGCTGATCGTCTCTAATCGGATTCTGGGGCGGGTGAATGTGAAAGCTGACCGGACTAATCGGATCCCGCACCATGACGTCGTCCTGAATCTGATGAAGCTGACCAGCGACATTGAGAATTCGATTTTGGATGCCGAGCAAGCAGTGGTTCAACCCGCGCCGGCAGTCATCCCTGAAAGCGAACCGGTCGAACCGGTAGCCGAGACAGCCAGCTAAGTGGGCCGCGACTTTCGCTCGCTTGATTGCGGCGAGCTTTATCGCATTTTTTCGTTTTAAAATCGCCGTTCCCACGCAACCGGGACTTCGCTATCGTAGCCATCCGTTGTGTTATTAAGAGTCGGCTTGGCTGTCACTTTCTGACAAGACTCCAGCCGAAGCTTTGGCCTGATTTGGTCAGGAGCGACTTCGATTGAATTGCTACTCCATCCGGCTCCAGGCAAGGAACGGATTGAGACCGAGCAAACGACGTCGACTGATTCATTTTCGGGGTTGGAAAATTGAGCGAGCCGACTTGAGAAGCTCGTCCTGAATTTCCGATGTTGCTCAGAGTGGAGCTGCGTGATGACGCTGGCTCGAGGGCCGGAGGGTCAGGTAGCAAGCGTTTCGCTGCGATATGTCACTGAGTGTCTGGCTTTTGCCATTTGAATTTTTTGTAGGTCAACGGATTGATTGTGCAAACGCCTCCCTCGTTTCCTGCTGCCTGCCCGCGTTGTCAGCGTTACTCGAATTTCTACGTTGGCTACTTGAATCAGTCGGTTCGCTGCCGCCATTGTCGGCACGTGTTCTGCGCTCAGCCCAGAGATGCGCAGTCGATTTCTCAAACGGCGCTGACGTCGGACTGGTTCCAATATCTTTCCCTGCTGCAGCCTGAACTGGCGAGCTTGCCAGAGACGCAGTTGCCACCTCGCTGAGCGGTTGAATTCTGCGGCGAGGGTACGACATGGCTGGGTTTCAAAGCCTCGCTTTGGCGAAGGTTGAAACACACTGCTTGCGGCTGGGGATAAAAACCTCCCCTTACTGAACGGCGTGTATTGGCGGCGATTGAGATTTGGCATTCGCCTGTTGCCAACGGTACAATGGTAGGGGCGACGAGAGGTCGCCGGATTGGGCTCGATGCTGTGGAGGCAGAGCCGTTGGACCTAATGGAGCAGAGTAATGAAGAGTCGATCGCGAGTGATTTCGTTAGCCGTCGTCATGTTGGGTTTGTTGTGTCTACCGGCGGGCGTGGAAGCGCATACGGTTTTCAAGAAGTTTATTTCGACTAAATACACCAATCTTCAAGTCAAGTGCGAGGCGTGTCACATCAAGGGCAAGGACAAGGAGATTCGCAACGAGTTTGGCGAGCTGTTTTACAAGCAGCTAAAGTCGCAGGAGTTGACCAAGAAGTGGAAGTCGCTGAAGGGCAAAGAGAAGCAGGCCTACGAAAAAGAGGTGATGGTCCCGGCGTTTGAGAAGGCGTTGGAAGAGGTCAAGAAGCAGAAGAATGCGAAGGACCAGCTTTACGGCGAGTTGATTGCCAAGGGCGAGATTGAGAACATGGGGATCAAGAAGGAAGGCGGAGAGGACGACGATGACGACGATGATGATCGTCCGGAGACTGCCGCTTGGGAAGCTTCCCGCAAATTAGTGCTTACTAGCTTCTAGCGGGGCCGAATTAAAAGCCTTTCTCGCTTCAATCCAAACCGGCGGCCGCCCTCGGGGCGAGCCGCCGTTTTTTATGTCCTCTAATTAAGGCCTTCAGCCATTTCCTGCCGATTGACACTCAGCGGGGCGTTTGCGTAGAGTAAGGGCTTACGCGGGCGATTAGCTCAGTTGGTTAGAGCGTTTGCCTTACAAGCAAAATGTCGGGGGTTCGAGTCCCTCATCGCCCATGCCCCAGTTTTGCACGGTCTCGCGTGAAAGCGCAGAACCCAGCAAAACTGGGGCTTTTTTATGCGCATGTGGTTTCGCGTGCGACTCCTTACTACCCCCCGCGTGCACCTGCTGCGCCGCTTTGTGCGCCGCTTTTTGCGCCGCCTTGTCAGAGGCTTCTTCAGCCGTCGCTTCAACCGGCTTTATCGCTCGCGCGATGTCGGCGTCCGTCACTTGCCAGTAATGTTTGTTAGCTATGATCGTGCTGTGACCCAGCCAAGCCGCCGCAACGTGAGCCGGGAACTCGTTCGCCAATTCGGTCGCTCGGCTCGCCCGCAGATTGTGAAACAACTTGGGCCACGGCTTCAAGCCAGCCCGATGAATGATCTTCTCAAAGGTCGTGCGCAAGTTCTGATTCGCATCGCGATATCGAGTGATGACGTGCTCGGCCTTTGGTTCTGCTCGTTCCCAGGCCTCATCCAACGCAGCTCGCAGCTCCGGGAAAATCGGAACAATCCGCGAACCTTTCCCTTCGTGGTGCTCTGTCTTGGGACTGCGCACCAGCATCGTCTCCCGCTTCCAGTCAATATCGCCCCAGCGCAATGCCAGGTGCTCTGAGGGACAGCGCAGTCCGCCGTAGCGACTGAGGGCAAAGATCAGACGCCATTCGTGGTCGGGGCAGGCTTCGGTAATCTTGGCTGCATCTTCGCGGGTCAGAAAATAGTCCCGCTCGCGGTTGCTGCCGACCGATCCCTTCAGACCGGCAAATGGATTCCGCCGCAGCAGGTCCCGACTCACCGCATCCTGAAAGAACTGCTTCGCGTTGCTGACCCGCTTTCGAGCCGTGTTTACCGCTAAGCCTTCATCTGCCTTCGCTTCGCCATAGCGATGCTCGCGGGCCTTGGGCGTTCGCAGCCAGCGTTCCCAATCCTTGGCGTCACCTGCGGTAATACTCGTGAGTGATCTTTCTGCACCAAAATAGGCCAGCAGCAACCGCTTGGTTTGATTCCAGTGCGTCAGGGTACTCTGCTTCACATCGGCTCGCTTGGCAAAGTAGTTCGCCAAATGTTCCCCCAGCGTCACGGCCGACTCGGATCCTGCTTCTGGGTCCACAACTAAGCCGACGCGGGCGAGTTTCTGCAGGAGCGGCCGCTTCAAGTCCTTCACCCATGCGGCCAACTCGGCGTCCAGGGGGCGATTGAACTGAAGTGCTTCGAGCAGTTGCTCGACCCGGTACCGAATGCCTTCCGCCGTTCGCTGAGAGACTTTACCCAGCCGAATGGTCGGCCGCTTGCCGTCGGGGGCGACGAAAAGAATTCGACGGCAGCCGTTTTGGTCGCGTGCAATACTGGCCATGGTTAAATTTTCCTTGCTAGTCTTGTTCTCGTGACGTTACCAAATCTCAGCAACATGCGATTGCCGTAGCGAGCTTCTTCAACACTTCCGGCTACCGGTATCGCTTGCCCATTCGTTATGGAGACCAAGTAAACTTCGCTGAACTCTGCTTGCTGGAGCCAATGACACGATGGAGCGTCATGCCCAATCCGCATCGTAAATTCTCCTTCGAGTTTAAGCGAGGAACCTCAGTCCAAAATTCCAATCATTTCAAATTGTGGTATTAGGCTTGCTCACCGGCTCGCCATACCAAGTGACAAATTCGAGAAACCGATCACAGCGTGCGCAGTCCCTGCGAACCGAGGTTCCGTTGTGCGGAGGATGCTGCAAAACCACGTCTCGCCATGTTGTGGAGCCGCATCGGCAAACTGGTGTTGGGACTTGGGAGTTTTGGCTCGCTTTATCTTCAAGTATCTCTGGATCTGACTCGTCTTCCGACGACTGCCGCAGTAATGCGAACGCCTCATCTTCCTCCCAGCGGTCCCCTGGCTCGGACGCCTGCACGTCTTTCGTGAGTTCGCTTTCGGCGAGTGAGTCACTTTGCTCACAGCTCAGTCCGTGAGCCGCTGTAATTTCCGTTCCTTCAAAAGCGCTCCCAATATTCCTGAAATTCCCTTGTTCGGGAGCAGCCACCGAATTTCGGGAATTGTAGGAGCGCTTTTCGGCTTCGCTGTCATCGCGGTTCGTCAGATTTTCTTCCCAG
>Ga0169931_10003313_pt1 | contig 25575 bp, 27 predicted proteins | sample Kivu_15m_20L_FD_129675 | JGI IMG/M metagenome (GOLD analysis project Ga0169931, IMG submission 129675) | Freshwater microbial communities from Lake Kivu, Western Province, Rwanda to study Microbial Dark Matter (Phase II) - Kivu_15m_20L... | ecosystem: Environmental > Aquatic > Freshwater > Lake...
AAATGATGAATTCCAATCTTGATGTCTGAATTACTTGTGGCTGAGGCCGGGATCGAACCGGCGACCTAACGATTTTCAGTCGTTCGCTCATACCAACTGAGCTACTCAGCCAATCAAAGTGCACTTAAGCACCCCGCGACCCAGACGGGACTTGAACCCGCGACCTCCGCCGTGACAGGGCGGCGCGCTAACCAACTGCGCTACTGGGCCTCTGGCAATAGCCTACTCTTAATTGAGTGCTAGTAAAAGTCGTTGTTGGCAATTTAGGGGGTAGTAGATATGGACCAAATCAGACAACACATTTGGAAAAGGAAGATAGAGAGTTCGTCCCCGACTAGAAGAGAATCTTTTAGAGCTCTTGAATTATCACTCAAATATCTTGATGCTCGACGTGTAAGTGGAGACATTTGCGAATTTGGCACACTATTCGGTGATATTCCACTTCACGCTGATTATCTCTTTTCGCGAAAACACAGTGGTGCTCAAAGACGGCAAATTTCCATTTTTGATAGTTTTGCAGGACTTCCAGGCGATATTCTACAGAGTGAGAGCACCGCATTTCAGGAAGGCGACTTGGCTAATTCTTTGAAGAGCTACCTTCGACGTTTCAAGAAGTACAAAGTAGGAAAAGGTGTGGAGGTGTTTCCTGGTTGGTTTCAAGACACATTAGCAAAATGTCAGCCCGAAAGACGCATTGCATTAGCGTGGATTGATGCAGATTTATACTCAAGCACGAAGACTGTGCTATCGTTTTTGAAATGTTCATTAGTTGATCAGGCTCTGGTGGTCGTTGATGATTACTGGGCGACAAAGCCGTCAAAAGGAGGCCCAGGTTTAGCGCTGGATGAATGGACAAGAAGTGCTGTAGACTTCACGTTGTTGCCTTGGCGTTCGTATCATTGGGCCGGTGAAATATTCGTGTTCAATAGATATGAGACTTGAGGTTCGGTCTCGAAAAAATTTCAAGATTGCGGCGCGAATAGACGGCGTCCCCAACGGGATTTGAACCCGTGTTAACGCCGTGAAAGGGCGACGTCCTAGGCCACTAGACGATGGGGACCAGAAGGAGAAGGGTATCGGTCATCTACTTCATATCAAAACTACTTAAATGGGATGATTTACGCATGGAAATAATCACCAATGTGACAGAAGATGTAATTAAGAAGGCTGCTAAAGCATTGAAAGAAGGGCATCTCGTGGCATTTCCAACCGAGACTGTTTATGGATTAGGTGCTGATGCAACTAATAAAAAAGCAGTAGGCAAAGTTTTTTCTGTTAAGGGTAGACCGAGTGATCATCCTTTAATTGTTCATATTCCGTCTGTCAATCGATTAGATGATTGGGCAGTAGACATTCCCGATTATGCGGTTGATCTTGCAAATGAATTTTGGCCGGGGCCAATGACATTGATATTAAAAAGAAGTAATTTAGCTAAAGATTTTGTAACTGGAGGTCAGAATCTTGTGGGTCTTAGAATTCCAAACCAACCTATTGCACTTGCACTTTTAAATGAGTTTGAAAAGTTAGGCGGTAAAGGGATAGCTGCGCCAAGCGCAAATAGATTTGGTGCAGTATCTCCTACAACAGTAAATGCGGTCAAAGAAGAGCTAGAAGACTACTTAAAGCCAGAAGATTTGATTTTAGACGGAGGGCAATGTTTGATAGGAATCGAATCTACCATTATCAACTGCAGTGAAATAACTCCTAGTGTTTTAAGAAGTGGCTCCATAACTAATGAAATGATTGTGAAAATTTGTGATTTAGATAATTCAATAAACAATGAAAGTACCAAAATAAGCGCGCCAGGAGTACTAGAGTCACATTATTCTCCAAATGCAAAAGTTGTTTTGGATTCGATCGCAAAAAGTGGAGAGGGTTTTATTGCCATGGCGGATATTCCTACTCCGAGCGGAGTCATAAGATTGGCGTCGCCAAATTCAATTAAAGAGTTTGCTAGAGATTTTTACATAGCCCTTAGACTAGGTGACAAAAAAAAGCTAACAAAAGTAGTAGTTTTCTTACCGGAAGGCGATGGCTTAGCGGTCGCTATTAGAGACAGGGCAACGAAGGCATCCGCAGGTAAGTAAACCAACATTTTAGTATTAGACTTACAGTTAATTCAGGTTATCGTATAGAAATAAATTGGGGCCTTTAGCTCAGTCGGTAGAGCAACGGACTTTTAATCCGTGGGTCGTCGGTTCGATCCCGACAGGGCCCACAAACGATTAGCAGAATAAAATGACTCCAAACCAAACGGAAACATAGAATTTTTTGGCAGGCATCCAGCTTTAATTCAAGAAGTTTGTAGGTAAATTTTCTTCTACGAGAATGCATATCGCATGGTAAATGACAATATGAAGCTCTTGAATTTTATGTGTTTCATTAACCGGTACTGGAATTATTAAATCTATATTGCTAGCTAGATAAGGAAGAGCTTTTTTGCTTGTTAGAGCTAAAGTCTTTATTCCTAGGGAATTTGCCTTATTGAATGCATTATTAACATTCTTTGATTTACCACTCGTGGTAATTCCTATAAGGAGTGAATTTGAGTTCCCATATGCCTCTACTTCTCTAGCGAATTGATCTTCAAAACTATGGTCATTCGACCACGCAGATGCCACCGCTGAATTCGTTCCGAGCGTAATTACATTAAGCGCTTTATGATCGCGCGTAAAAAAATTGACTAGCTCTCCGGCAAAATGCTGGGCATCAGAATGTGATCCACCGTTTCCGCATACTAATATGTTTCCATTATTGGTAACTGAATCTAGGATCAATTTGGCAGTTTCGCTAATCAAAGCAATAAACTCAGGATTTTTTATGGATTGTAAATTAGATATGCTTTCCTCAATATACCCATCTATTTTCATTGAAACCTTCTTATCTTTCTCATAATGGTATCCAGTCGCATCAGTGCAGATGCTATGAGTGGCTGACGTAAACTAAGTCTCCCAAAATTATACTGATCTTTTTGCTTCCAAAAGACGTATTCCACATTGGAAAACTTCTTTCCTCCTAGTTCATGGAATACAGCATAATCAAGTGCTCGAGATCGGCGCTCTGAAATTTCGTTTTGAGTAAATCCGATTTCAAGCATTTCTCTTAGTTGATCTCTGTTTTCGGGGTTTAGAGTGATTCCCATATTTTCGTGAAAGGCTCTCCCAATCAAAATGCTTTTCTTTCCCCAAAATGCAGCCTCAACTCCTATTGTTGAGCCAACAGTGACAACACTTTCGGCTTGCATTAACAATCCATAAGAACTTATCGAACTGCCTGAATCCACAAAGGAAATCCAAGAATGTTTTGCTTCAAGCCCTGCCCCCAAACTCCTCCAAAGCTCTATTTCGTTCTTCGATTTATGCAAAAGGTTTGGATGAGCTCTTATTATTAAATTAAGTCCTTCGATACTCTCTAAAACCCTCACTAAAGAAGTGAGTGCAGAAATTTGATTTCCCCAGGTTTTTGATTGCAGATCAGTTGTAATTAATTCATCCTCAGAAGAATGGAAAAAGACGACGAAGGGTTTCGTAAAATTGATTGGAATTGCATCCTTTTGCTTTTTGGTGTAATCCTGAGTTATACCGAGCATCCTGCTTTCAAACCATTTAGTTCCTACCGTTTTGTAATGACTAAAATCCTGATTCTGTAGTTTTATTCCGAAATCTAACATTATTGAACCTCTGTAGCTGGGTGAATGAGTGGGATTTTGGAATAAGAAATAACGATTTTTCCAAGATGGGTTAAATTTCTCATAGAAAATTACGGGTATTTGAAGAAAGAGACAGGCTTCCCAAACCGCTCTTTCCTGCAAGAATCTTCCATTGTACAAATAGACAGAATCAACCTTTTCATTATTTAAAATTTCTATTGTCCCAAGATACGTACGGATAAATGTTTGCTCATACTTTTTTAATCTATTTTTGTATTTTTCTTTAGATGGCTCAGCTTCACGAACAACTGCAATCAATTCCAGGTAGGCAACTTCGGCCGCAAGTGTAGATAGCACTGCACTTGGCTGTGAATCAAAATTAGGAGAATCTGCTAAAACTCTAAATTTGGTTGGATATTCGGATTCTAGCGTTGCGTAAATTTTGGATTTCTTTAATTTGGCACGCACAAGAATTATTTTAAATCGATCCGCAATAGGAAATTCATGCTCGAATCTATATTTACCTGTTAGATCAATTAACGTTGCACTGAAGCCAGAATTAAGCTGATTCTTAATTATCTCAAGGCATGTCGCCATAGGCCATTCTTGGTAGGAAAACTGGAAAAAGTAATTATTTGTCACGATTAACTAACTTATTTATTTTTGAGAACTTAATTTTACTAATAAGCTTTTGGTAAAAATGCACCACCATTGATTTGTGAATTTTGTGTTCACAGAAAGAAATTACATCCCAACTACCCCATCCTGTTTGTTTCAGAATTGAATGTTTAAATGGAATACCAGCTGTTGCCAAGTAGTATCCTCTAATAGTTGCATTTTGCCGACGCACATTCAAAGACTCTGATTTGATTTTATGACCCATTTTCAACCACTTGGTTACCTCGTCCCAGTTATTAGCCTTATCGACAACCCCTAAGAGGTCGTAACCAGAATCAGCGAGAACTAAGCTCGGCTTAAGGTTAAATGCAGCCTCTAAACCCAATGTGCTGCCATAAGAAATTACACCTACGCAATTATCTAACAATTCGTAAGAGGATATTTTAGCCGTAGGACCTACAACCAGAGATCTTTTTGTTGGCAAAATTGTCGACCAATTTGAAATAACAGAAGTACCTTTATTCAAGAGATTGGGGTGAAGTCGGATCACCAAATCGAAATCATTTTGAAAATCAAAAATGTTTTGTAGTCTTCGAACAACCTCCAGTTGATTGCCTAGTGGCTCGCGCCATTCATCCCAAAAGCCAACAGCTTCATCATCAGAACTTGAGAAAAATACAAAAAAATCATTCGTCTGGTTAAATTTATCTGTGGATTCAACTTTAAAAGGATTGTTTTTGCTTCGTAGTTCCTCAAAATATATAGAGCCTACTTCAAACTTGTTACTGTCGGAATCCGAAGAATTTTTCCAATGATCCAACATATATTTTTGGTTAACTGTTCTGCTATGAAAACCTTCTAATCTTTGAAAATACCTATCTCTTGTAGTCTCAAATATTAATACCTCTGTATGTAAATTTTTTGCACAATCCCTAACAGCGCGTTCATGCAGAAATCTGCCATTAAAAACGTGAACTTTTTCAATATCATTTTCTTGAATTCTAATCTTAGTAGCAGAATAAACTTCTAGATATGAGTATATCAATTTCTTTATTAATGTCTGATTGGATTGTAAATCGAGGTCTCTATCCCTCGTTAAATTTGTGATCTCGTTTGCTAGTGCAGTTCCAGGAGTAATCTCTAAATAGCGTAATTCTTTAAGTTCAGAAATTGAATTCATGAATTTAACTTGCCTAATTAATTTTTTTGCTAAATCATCGACCCAATTCTCATCAAATTTCATTTTATTTACCTGAACTACTTTTTGGTCTGCTATTTTTATCAATTTTCTCACGCCTGTAGGCGTTCTCTTAAAAAGCGATTCAAATCCAATTGACATACGACCTGGATAACTACTCTGCGAACCCCATAGGTAGTAATAGTTTTGATTCTTTTCATCTGCTTCTTTCTTCAATATTTCTAAAGAAGCAAAGAAATGAACTGGACTAGATGCAAATTGAAAGAAAGCTACCTTCAAATTTCTTCTCCGCTTATCCCAAAGTCTGACTTTTTTACAGTTATATTTTTCGTTACATTTTTAATTAATTTCTTTCCAATAACAATATCTATTTCTTGCGGGCTGATCCCATCCCTAGGAGATTTTAAACTGAAGTCCTCACGTGTAAATTCATGTCCCTCTCCTAAATCTCTGGAGTAAACCATCATTTTACCCATTTTACGCACGGCTTCTCTTTCACGAGCATGAATCTTTTTAAGTCCATCGCCCATGGCCCGTTTAGTTAGATTCAAATCTCTAACCATTTTTTGCATGCCACTGGGCTCTAATGAGAATGCATGGTCAGTACCTTTCATGGACCTGTCTAAAGTAAAATGTTTTTCAATAATTCGTGCCCCTAAGGCAAAAGCCACGACCGGGAAGGCAATCCCACGGTCATGTGATGATAAACCAATCACTGTCTCTGGGAAGATTTCCCTAAACTGTTTGATAACAAGCAAATCCATTTCTTCCGGCTCGGCAGGATACGCCGCCGTGCACTGAAGCAGAGCTGTGTTTGCAGGATTGACATCGCTCATTGCTCGGCTAATTTCTTCTAAATTGGCACCACCAGTACTAATAATCAATGGAATATTAAATTTAGCCAGGTATGAAATCAAGGGCGCACTCTTTAAATCCCCCGAGGCTATTTTTATGACCGGAACACCTAACTCCATTAGGAAATCGGCACTTTCAAAATCAAATGCTGTCGCAAAAAAAACTAAGTTTAGTTCTTTTGCCACTGACTGCAGGTGCAAATATTGTTTCTTATCAAATTCCAGGAACTCTCGATGCGCTCCATATGTTGGACCAAAAGATGTTGGCCCAGTGTAAGGAGAATTGTAGAATTCTTCCGTATACAAATTTTTGTTACTTCTTTTTTGTAACTTAACGGCAGATGCACCAGCATCGGCCGCTGCATGGAAGAATTTTTCACATAATTCAATACTTCCTTGGTGATTATGCCCAATTTCAGCGATTACGAAGGCTTCGGACTCATCCGAAATAGTCGATTTACCAATTTTAAGTGAACGTCCCAAGTGATCGCCTTTCTATGTTAAATACATTTTTGATATCCCTAAAATACTATCCAATTGTATAGGTTCGGTGAGTTTAAGGTCGACTTCTTGTGATATTTAATAGGCTTAAATGGTTATGGGCCAATCGGTAATTTTTCTAGGTGTAATAAAGAGGGCTGAATAGTGCGAACTCGAATTAAAATAAAAAATCTCTAAACAATCTGAGGTTAAACCAAACTTCCTAAGTTTTGAGGTGCGGTTTGGGATTTAAAATAGCACTCACATAAGAAACTGCGAAAAAGCGACTACCTAGAGATTGTAATCACTTTGGGAGTACAACTTGTGATGAAATACCTTCACCAGTTGAGAGTATTAGTCTGGAAGAAACAAGTTTGGTTTTTGGAAATATAGGTTTGCTACTGAATCAATATTTCTTGGCAAATCTTCAATTTTAGAGGCCATTTTTGCTATAGAGAAATTCGCAGTTAGTACCCCATAATAATCTCCAAGCAACAAGGGTTCAGCCTTCTTATCAAATATACCTTCAAATAGACTCACTAGATTAAGAATCGACTTTGGAAAACCAGTTGCAATGTTAAATACTGAATCACAATTTTTTTCTGCAAGTTTAATCCCAATCTTTGCGACATCGGACAGAAGAATAAAATCTCGTTCTTGATGTCCACCAATTATTGTTAAACTCTCTTGCATTACTAAGTGCCGCAGAATGGAACCAACTATTCCTTGATCTTCGGTATTTAACTCATATATATTGGAAATTCTTAATACCAATACATTGAAGCCAACCTTCATTGAAATTTTAGAAAGCTCTCTTTCGTGCAAGAGTTTTCTTTCTCCGTATAGGGAAGTTGGATTTGTGGATGATTCTTCCGAATTCTCAAAAATCTTTGAATCTCCATATATTTCACCAGCTGTTGATAGAAAAACAAACAATCCATTCCAGGAGGAAAGCTCAAGGTGTTTCAACAGATCAAGAAATATTGCTGCACAATTAGTTTCATTATCTGGAGTTCCGGCATCACGTGCACACCAAAATATTGTGTCAAATTTACTCAACTCATCAAAGACTTGCCTTAATTCGGATTGAGCTCTAACACCTATATTTAAAGCTTCGTAGTTCAAAATTGAAAGCTCGTTTGTGAAAGCTAACCCGACTCTTCCCGAACCAATTACTAACGTTTTTTGCAAAGTGACTCATTCATCTCGGCTATTAACATCGACCTATTCAAGTTGTTCTCGCAAAAAGAATTAAAATCATTTATGCCTAACAAATACTTAGCTTGATCAAGAAAGAGTAAATCCTTGTCGATAACTAGATTTTTGTTATGAATAGTTTTACCATGGTAACTGCTTACTGTAATTGTTTGTGAGACTAGGTTTAGCTCTAACTTAGCTTTACTACCATTAATAGTCAAAGTTCTTTTCTTACTTTTATCTGAAATGGAGAAACTAGCTCTTGTTGGTATCAAACCTATTGAAGAGCATAATTTTACGCTTAAATCACATTCAATAATTGCTTCCGCAGAGTTACGCAGAATATTCGTAAATTTTAAATCCTCATAGCCATTCACTTCGAACAAGAACAAAGTTAGATCCAAATCGTGACTTAGTCCCAGAAAAACCCCGCCTCCTTCTGGATTTGCTAGGTGATGGGTATGCATTTTTCTAAAGGGGTTCATTTTAGCCAAACTTTCAATAAAAACAATATTGCAGCTTTCGATATCGCCCAGTTCTTTTATGTATTCGAAGAGAATTTGAGCCAATTCGTGAAATACTATTTGGTATCCAATCAGTATGGATTTTTTGTTCTCGGTTGCAATTTTTTGAATCGCCCTTGCGGTAACTAAATCAGTAGAAATTGGTTTTTCAATTAGGATTCGATCTGAATTTGAGAAAATTAGTTCGAAGTATTCCAAATGTGATTTGGGTGGTGTGGCGATTACAGAGATGTGCCACTTCTGTTTTTGAAAGTCTTCTCTGTGTAATATTTCTTTAGCGCCATAAAACTGTATGGGATCTATATCCATATTTTCTTCCTGCAAGTTACTGGAAATTAAACCACGCTTGTGGTCTCCCCTATAGACATAAATATCAGAAGTTTGTTTGAAATGGCCACTTAAAATTCTAAGGTGTCTTTGCCCTGCGGATCCAAGACCAATAACTAAAATATTCATATCTTTGCTATTGGCAAATTAAACCATTCAGGCAAAGGCTCAGAGTCAAGTTTGTTGTTTATTATTCTTAAATCATCAAAAGTATCGATGTCATGTGAGAATTCATTCACGATAAAAGGTAAAACCCTGTCTCCAGTTGTGTTGCCAAAATTCAAGACCGTACTTATAGGGAATACGTCGACGTATCCATCTTGATAATATGTAGTAGGAAGTAGCTGCCTTGGAGCGTTGCAGGGATCAATTGTATTAATAGATTTATTATCGGTGACATTAATTGCCACTCCGTTTTCGTTTATCCGCCACATTTTAAATGGAATTTCATTTGAAATTTTCATAGATCTAAGAGAATCAAATTTAACCGAAGACTGAAAAACAGATATGGCGTTATCAATAGTGTTCGGATTTCTTATTGGATGACTTGGTCTTAAAAATATTATTAGTGAATCCATAGACATATTTTTAAATTCAGTACTAATAGCGTGCTCAAGTAATTCGTTGTCCCGAGACAAGTCCCCAGAAATTTGAGAGGGCCTTCTTATTGTTTTCGCTCCAAATTTTTTTGAGATATCTAAAATCTCTGAATCGTCACTAGATACATAAACCTCATCGATTCTTTTGCTATCAAGCGCGCTTTGAATAGTGAAGGCAATAAGAGGTATTCCCCTTAAAATCTGGAGATTTTTTCGTGGTAAAGATTTCGATCCCCCTCGAGCTGGGATAATGCCGATTATCTTTTTTTCCATGGTTAGAAATCTTTTACACGCCGAAGTTTTTCTAATATTGGTTTTTCTTCTTCCAAGATTGTTTTGCTACCAGTACCACAAACAACGGGAATACTTCTTATGTACTTAACAACTCTTTCCATTCCTTGTGGTTCTAGTGAAGCGGATTGGTCCGATCCCCACATAGCGCGATCAAGTGTCACATGGCGCTCAACACAAACTGCACCATACTTTGCCACAGCAATTACGCTTGGAGTCACTCCAGCTTCATGTCCAGAGTAACCAACTGGAATATCAGGAAAATTCTTCTTCAAATCTTCAATCCATCCAATGTTTAATTGCTCAGGTTTTGCGGGATAAACCGAGACGGCATGCATCATGATTGTGTTTTTTGGATCTAACAAAGTAAGCGCTTCTCTAACTTGGTCAATGGAGCTCATTCCTGTTGAGATAAACACAGGTTTTCCAGTTTTTTGCATAGCTTGGAGAAGTGCTCTATCCGTTAGGCAAGCCGAGGCTACTTTGTGAGCAACTACATCAAATTTTTCTAGAAAATTAAGACTCTCAACATCCCATGGTGAAGCAAACCAATCAATTCCTAGCTTCCTGCAATATTCGGATATTTCAGAATACTCATCTATGCCAAACTCAAGTCCATGCTTTAGTGCACCATTTGTATCTCCAAAAATGCTTTCCCGGGGCCGCAGTAATTCTTCTTTGGTAAAGACGACTTCAACAGTTCGTTTTTGGAATTTTACCGCATCAAATCCTGCCTTAGCAGATTCCTCAATTAATTTTTTCGCAACATTTAGATCGCCATTGTGATTAATTCCTATTTCGGCAATTAGGTAAGTTGGTGAAATTGCAGATACTTCTTTTTTCCCCACTTTGATAATATTCAATTTATTCTCCGATCAGCTGATTATCACTACGCTCATCATACTTAAAAACTGCTACTTTTTGACTGCCACACCTATGAGCATAAGCTCTCTTGACCATCTAAAGAATGGCTTACGAGTTTTTACCGGTATAAAAGGAGAAATTACTGCACAAAATGCGTTAACTATTGGAAACTTCCAGGTAATCGGTAATTGCCTAAATCTGTATACATCCAATGTTTTTGGATCCAACATTGAAAGAAGTAGATTCATTGATCTTCTAGACATTGGTCGCACGTGAGTAAAATCGTCAAAGAACGTCTTGAAATTAGCTTCCCAATCTGGCGTCAAAACCAAGAGTGTTCCACCCGGTTTTAGAACTCTGAAAGATTCGGAAACAAAATTTAATGGGTCAAGCATATGTTCAATTACACTCTTGGAATAAATGACATCAAATTCATTGTCGCCATAAGGCAACTTTCCATTTTCAAGGTCCACAAATTCGAAAGGAATCTTTGCACTTTCGCAAGCTTTTTTGCTAACTGGCGAAATGTCGCATGCGAAAACTTGAAGTCCAGCTTCTTTAAATCCTATCAATACATCAGGTCGTCCAGCGCCAACTTCAAGCAACTTCGCAAGAGGTGGTAGTTTGTGCTTATCTACGATTTTTTTTGCTAGCTTATGTGGATAACTTGTAATTGGGCGCCTATTAATATCGTATTGAACAGCAACATAATCCTCATTCATTAGTAAATCTTATCCTCTCCCGATGAATTAATTAATCCAAAAATAGAGCTGGCTAAAGAAAGATCTTCTAAGGTATCAATATCAATAGCTTCTAGATGATTAACGGGTATAGCTCCAGTTGGTTCTGGGTACCTGACCCTTTGTTCATATAAGGATTTAACTCTGATTGCGTAGCAACCACCCGTTTCATACCCAGACGGGGAAAGTTCTTGTCGCCTCGGCCGAACTTTTCGGCTGTGACCGCTTGGGTCCCAATTCATTAATCCAGTTTCTTCCCACATAAATGGATGCGCTTGTCTTAGAGTAATCACTGAACTCAATTCTTGATTTGCAAGCAGCATTTCTATACATTTGTTTACAGATGAAAGTTTTAATAAAGGTGAAGTTGGTTGGAGTAGAATAATACAATCAATTGAATCTAATTTTAGAGTTTCAGCTGCATGAATTAACATGTCATCAGTACTTGTATTATCTTCAGCCAGGGCGATTGGCCTCTCAATTATTTTTGCTCCATCTTGCATAGCTACTGACGCTATTTCAAGATCCTCCGTGGAAACCCAAATTTCATTGCATTGACTAGCTTTTGCTTGGGCAATCTTTATAGAAATCAAAGATTTTCCACCAATTAACTCTAGATTTTTCCGAGGTATACCTTTACTACCTCCTCTGGCAGGAACTAGGCCAACAATTCTCATACCTATAGACTACTTGGGAAATTGAAATTACATGGGACCAATATATAATTTATGAATGCCTCAAAGGAGAATTTATGAATAATAAGGTGACTTATTGGATAGAGCCTTCGAGTTTAGTTGAGTTAGTTTACGTTCATTCCCGTAGTTTCGTTACAAACTTTAGATCAAATCTAGAACCCTCTGTATTAGAAAAATTGATTTATAACGAACATATATACATTGAAAAAACTGAACTTTTAGAAATAATTAATGCCTCATGTTCTTATACAAACTTTGTGCCAAAAGGTATTGGTTTAGAACTAGGTTCTGGCTGTGCCGCAATTTCTGTTGAATTAGTTAAGAAATTTCCTAATATAGAAAGAGTTTATGCGGTTGAAATAGTTCCAGAAATAGTTGAATTTGCAGCCCTCCCCTTGATTGAAATGCATTCTCTTGAGGAGAAGGTTGTACCTGTGGTCGGAAATTTCGACAATCTGCAGCTCCAGGACCAATCTATTGATTTCATAATTGAATTTGACAGCCTTCACCATAGTTTTAACATTGAGAAAACAATTAGAGAATCTAGTCGGGTTCTAAAAAATGGTGGCCAATTAGTAGCAATTGATAGGTCACACTGGAACACTTCTAAAGGTCGACGCAAGGAATTAGAAAATCAAGAGTACTCACATAAATTCTTAAGCGATCGGGGGATGGACGAGAACAAAAAAGTGACTAGAGCTGATAATGGTGAGCATGAGTATTTGCTCAGTGAGTACGTCAATGCTTTCAAAAGTGCGGGATTCAAAGAAGTTGATTGGATATTATTACTAGATCCAAGTCTTTCAATACTTAAACTGTCGCTTATTAGTTCAATTTCCTCAAGATTAAGAAAGCATACGAAATTTCACTACATTCAAACATGGCCTTTTCGGAAGTTATTTGTGCCTGTTATTGTTTTGAGATTCTTTAGGCTAAAAAAATTCGGTCATTTTGTATCTCTTCCAAGAGATGTAAATTCAAAGAGATTTCAGGCAAAAACTGTCATCATTGCTACCAAGTAGAACGTCCACCATCGATTATTAGGTTTTGCCCTGTCATATAACTAGATGCGTCGCTTGCCAAGAATTGAATTGCCCCTTTATATTCCTCTACATTCGCAAGCCTGCCCATTGGAATTCTGCTTCTCAAGTTATTCAAGAATTCTGCGTCCTGCTCATTCTCGATCGAACCGGGTGAAAGGGTATTTACCCTTATTCCATACTCTGCAAGGTAAGTCGATAGATATTTTGTTAACCCAACTAGCCCATGCTTAATCACTGAGTAAGAAAAGGGCTTATAAAACCTCATGGCTTCTAATCCTTGTTTCTTTTTTATGTAAATCCTTTGATCTGGAGCGATTACTCCTAAATCTGAAGCCAAGTTAATTATGCTTCCTGATTTATTAAAAATCATGTTTTTTGCAACATGTTTCGAACAAAAAATAGCACCGTTAAGACTAACGCCAATTTCCTTTTCCCAGGACGAGAAATCAAAATTCTCAAATCTATAATCAGTAAGATTATTGGCTAAATTTCCAGTTACCTTATGGTCAATAGATGCGTTGTTAACCAAAATATCAATCTTCTTATCATTCTGTAGTACTTTCTCTACTGCATTGCCAACTTGAATTTCATTAGATATGTCGCAAGCCATAAACTCCATTCTGCTATTAAAGTTATTGCTTGTATCACTTAAATCAGTTTCATTTAAGGTTAGATCAAAATTGTAGACAGTGGCACCATGCTCCAGTAGCGCTAAACAATGCTGGCGACCGAGAAAACCGCTTCCACCAGTAACTATTGCAACTTTATTTCTAAGTGGCATCAATGCTTGATTTTGCTTTTCAGTCATTTACCCACCCCAGCTCTCTGCAGAAACTTACGTATTCAGAAATTACCTGTGCTTCAGGCCGATTGAAATCCCGAGCCGCCTGCATAATCATATTCCCCGCATAACCAATATCTTGCAATGACTTAGAGACTTCTGTGAAATCAACACTCCCTTGACCAAGCGGCACAGTTTTACCACCTAGAATTCGATCTTTGATATGAACATTAAATATCCTCTTCCCACAGGCGGCAATCTCTTCTTTAGCACTGTGACCCATTGCAGCCGAGTTACCCATATCAAAATTAATGCCAAAAACCTGAGGATCTAGAGCGTCTAATAATTCAGCAATTAAAGGAATCTCAAATTCACACTCAATTGCGATCCTTTTTCCTACCCCAGCGATTTTCTCACGAGTTTTGGTTAGTGCATCAATCAAATTTTTTAACTTAACTTTGTCAAAATCTCCCGCTTCTGCGACAATAGGGAGTACTAAAGTATTTAAGCCTTTAATACAAATATTATTAGCTACCCAAACCAAATCTTCAAAATCGGACCTTAACCCCGTGATTTCATTTACTGAATGAACTGGGGCTACCACAAAGCAATCCAATGTAATTGATGGGATGCTTACGTCGGTTCGCTCTGCCACCTCAATAATTTTAGGAGCGAGTTTCTCATCAAAAATAGGGTTAGATCTGTAATTTTCGTGGTCAACTGTCCATTCAATGGCTTTAAGACCAATTTTATTGGCGAGTATGAATTCACTTTCCCAAGTTCCAGAAGGAAACTCCTGAACTTTACCCGAAAGAGATTTGCTCAATCTTCCTTGCATGACGCCTAGCAATTAATTTACCAACTTTATGTGCCTTCGTCGAATAGTAATTTCAGGCTCCCACAAATTAGAGTTATCAGTGACAGTTTCAATAATTCTCTTTGCAACCAGTACAGGATCCAATAAACTATTAGGATCCTGGTTTGGTACTTTTGCTCCCATTTCATTCGCGAGCGTGCCTGTAGAAACAAACCAAAATCTTATATCTGTGTCTTTGTATTCATTATTAAGAGATTTCACAAAAGCAAGTATGCCAGCTTTTGCAGCACCATATACCACAGTGCCTTTACCAGCCTCATAAGCACTCGTAGAGCCCAAAATAATTATATTAGTTCTTTTGTTTTTGTTAACTTGTTGTAAGAATGAGTGCACGACATGAATTTGAGAAAGAAAATTAGCATCGACTAGTTCGGAAACTTCTGATACAGACATGGAATCAAGATCCTCGTAGAGAAAGTGCCCTTGTGCTATCAAAAGACCCTCACAGTTTTCAGTGTCAAATTTGATTCCATGATAGTTGGTCACTTGCTTAAATGAAATTCGCTCGTCCTCGACTACTTTCCTAGAAAATCCATAAACGACTTTTCCTTTACCTAAGAGCACTTCTTTACAAGCACTAGCCAGACTCCCTGATGCACCCGTAATAATCCAATTGGTCATGCCTGAATTTTACCCCACAAAATAGTTAAAGGTTTCAATCTTGCAATGCGTCGAACACTTGATTTTTAAAAATTGAAGTGAGATTAGAACATGGTGGTAACAGTCCATCCAATCCGTATTGTATTTTTTGCTTAAACCTGTCAATCAATTTAGTCTTACAAACCCAATAACCTATGTAGATGTCATTTATAGGCATTATTCTGAGATGAGGGAAACACGATAGGCGTGTAATCGAAACTAAAGACGTGGTTTACGTAAATAAGGAAAGGAATCCTGTAGATGTGGCGATTAGCGGTCACGAATATGAAAGTTCGTATTCTGATGGAAGCACTAGTCTTTCACAAGTCTTAGAATCACCTTCAATTGAACTGTTGCTTAGGCTCGCATGAAAACAGAAGTCACTTTTACCTTAAACAAGAGAATGTTTCGATTGTTTTTTACCAAGGTGAATAAACTTATGCAAGGATCTACTGGCTGTGACCATTTCTATGAACAAGTTTAGAATACCTCCGGGCTAAAACAACATAAAAGAAATCAAGCCAACCCACTATAAATTCAATAGATCCCAAGCATAAGTACCAAGAATATTCGCTTAACTTCATCTCCTCCTTAAATTCCTTCACCATAGAAAAAATCGAAATGCAGGATTGAAAATGCATTCGAAGAATTATAAAAAAGTCGCGATCTTTATCAGCGCGTAAATCAGAAAATGGCCGCAAGCGATCTGATCGATTTGGATTGTGAATCCTTTTAACATAAGTTGCTTTATCGCTCAAGACAATACTGTACTTTTGAATCAAGCGAAAAGATGCAATGACTTCAGCCTTTTTAGGCCTAGGATATGACGTATGTTTCTCCAAAAAACTTATTAGTGTTGAGGCCCAAAAATCAAAGGCATCTTTTTTCATTAAACTAATGACGAAGTTATAGTTTCCCAACCTAGTAGGATAAAAAGCCAGCAGGAACATTCTTAAAAAAGAATTCTGGCTCTTCGTCCCGATGGAGAGGTTACTTGTCAACTTTTTGCTTTCATCCTGCAGTTGATAAGTCGGGACCGATAAATCGAATTTTGGGTTTTTTTCAATACTTGAAATCAATTCATTTAGAAAATTGGGTGAATCCAAATAATCATCGCCACCTATGATCATCCGATATGGAATCAGATCAAAGCTTTTATCGTGGTAACCATTAATAAAAAGAAAATGCGCAGCTATACTTAGGTGGGTCTTTGGCGAAATGAGAATAAAATCATCAGGATTCCTTGAGACAAATGAGGTCAGAAATTCTCTTGTTCCGTCCGTAGACAAGTTGTCTGAAATTAGGCATAAAAAAGTGACATTTTGTGATTTGATTGATTCTACGCATTGTTCAATGTTGGCAATTTCATTAAATACTTGCAGAATTAGCAATACTCGCTTATCTTTCATTTTATTTAATTAAGCGCATATTTTTTATTTGGTCCACGATTTCTCCCAGGGAAGATTTCAAATTGAATTCGTTTTGAATACCAATCCTTCTAAACTTGGAATCGTTCAGAGAATATCTAAAATCATGACCCATACGATCCTCAACAAATTCAATTTTTGATTCTTTAGATTTCATAACCTCAAGGATTGTTTCTGCAATTTCTATGTTGGAGAACTCTTCGGAGCTTCCAATATTGTAAACTTCACCACATTTTCCCTTTTTGGATAAAAATGCTAACGCTCTTGCATGATCGGAGACATGAATCCATTCTCGAACATTCTTTCCATTGCCATAAATAGGTAAATCTTCACCTTGTAAAATTCTCGTAATCAGTAGTGGGATTAATTTTTCTAGATGCTGAAATGGGCCATAATTGTTGCAGCATCTAGTTACAATGACGTCTAGTCCAAAAGTTTTCACATATGACCTAGCAAGCAAGTCTGCACTTGCCTTTGAAGCTGAATAGGGGGAGTTTGGTTCAAGTGGGGAATTTTCATCCCAACTACCTTTCGTTATTGAACCGTAGACTTCGTCAGTTGATACTTGTATGACTCTTTTTACTTTATTTCTTCTTGCTACTTCTAATACGGTGTAGGTTCCAAGCACATTCGTTTCAATAAAAATTGCAGGATTTTCAATGGAACGATCGACATGTGATTCTGCGGCGAAGTTTACAATCAAATCACAGCCTTTAGAAATATCTTGCATTAATTGTAAATTAGTAATGTTGCCATGAACAAATTTATACCTTGGGTCGGTGTCAATTTCCTTAAGATTTTCAAGATTTCCTGCGTAAGTTAGGGCGTCAATAACAAAGACTGCTGATGGGTCTAGACCAAATTCTGAGTACTTATTTTGCAATAGAGAACGAACAAATTCACTTCCGATGAACCCAGCACCACCAGTGACAAGAATTTTCACGTGTTGAACATCCTGACTTATTTGTGAAGAGTGTAAATTCTATTGAGAGCAGGCTACCCTAAGGTAATGAAAGGTATACTTCTAGCAGGTGGTGTTGGTTCCAGGCTCTGGCCTATTACGCGGGGCCTTTCAAAGCAGTTGCTTCCAGTTTATGACAAACCAATGGTTTATTACCCGCTCGGGACTTTAATGCTGGCGGGGATTAGAGAAATAGCTGTAATAACGACCCCGGAAGATCAAGAGTCGTTTAAACGATTACTTAAAGATGGTAAGCAATGGGGAATTGAGATAACTTATTTGATCCAAGAAAAGCCAAACGGTATCGCCGAATCATTCGTTATTGCTGAAGATTTTTTGGGTGAATCTAGAGCTGCCCTAATTCTTGGAGATAATATTTTTAATGGTTCTGGAATTGGACGCAATTTAAAATCATTTACAAATGTAGAAGGGGCGCAGATATTTGCTTATCAAGTTGCGAATCCAGAAGATTTTGGGGTTGTAGAACTTGATGATTCAGGTAATGCCATTTCAATTGTTGAGAAACCAAAAAATTCTAAAAGCAGTTTAGCTGTGCCTGGACTATATTTTTATGGCTCCGATGTGGTGGAAAAGGCTAAGACTATTGAAAGAAGCGCCAGGGGGGAACTGGAGATAACTGCCTTAAATGCACAGTACCTAAAAGAAAATCGAATAAAGGTTGAAGTTTTACCAAGAGGAACTGCATGGCTTGACGGAGGAACTATTGAATCACTCCATGATGCAGCGGTGTACGTAAGAGTCCTAGAACAACGACAAGGTTCAAAGTTGGGTTGTGTCGAAGAAATCGCATGGAGAAACGAATGGATTTCTAACGATGAGCTTAGGGATTTAGCTAAGCCATTAATGGCAAGTGGGTATGGCAAGTACTTAACTTCGCTGTTAGGTCAAGATACCAAGTGAAGAATTATTGTTTTGATTTAGACGGTACTTTGTGTACGAACACGGAAGGTGAATACGAAAGTGCGGTGCCGTTTGCAGAGCGGATTTCAAAGGTGAATGCCTTATATGAAGAGGGAAGTAACATTCTGATTTTTACGGCAAGGGGAACGGTTACTGGAATTGATTGGCGTTCACTAACTGAAAATCAACTAAAGTCATGGGGTGTTAAATACCATGAACTCAGACTAGGCAAACCATTTGCCGACATTTACGTTGATGATCGAGCAATAAGTGATGGTGATTTCTTCGATGGTAAGTGAGCTAGATGTTAATTTTTATAACTTCCCACATGATTTTGACCATAAAGATAACTATTTCAGAGACTTAATAATTAAAGCTTCGCAACAGATCAAGATCGATTTCCCCATTGATGTTTATGGCTGTTATCCTGAAATGTCATTGATTAATAAGTCAATTCTATTTTTTAAATCAAGATTCTTTGATTCTTCAATGACAAAATGGTTGAATCACCAACAAGGGATCGTTAAGCCTTTTAACCCGAACGCTTTTAACATATGGAGTACATTTGAAAATCGTAGGCCTCCACTAGGTGATTTTGACCTGGCTTTTTCCTATGATTTAGATAGCTATCAGGGCACAAACTATTATTTGCCACTTTTTTATCTCTATATGAATATTGGTGACCCAACCAAAAAAACTTGGAAGCATCGAATAAAGCCTAGTGATTGCCTAGAAAATAGAAATTTCTCCTTTGACTTTTTTGAGAAGAAAGATGGCTTTGTCTCAAGTTTCATAAATAATCCACATCCAACACGGCTTCGCGCTATTGCCGAACTTTCAAAAATTGGCCAGGTTGACGTATATGGTCGATCCGTTGGTAATTATGTAGAAGATAAAATTGGAACTGCAAGCAAATATTGGTTCAATCTTTGTTTCGAAAACGACCTATTTCCTGGTTGGGTGACCGAGAAAGTGTTAGAGGCATGGTTGGCTGGGTCAGTTCCTCTCTATTGGGGCTTGGATTCAGCAGGTTTACTTAATCCAAAAGCAATAGTTAACTTGCAAGATTTTGGTTCTTTAGAAGAATTCTTAGCCTATGTAAATGATTTACATGCGAATCCTGAGAAGATGATGGAAATAATAAATCAACCGCTTACTTTGAAAGATTTTGACTATGAAGGTCCGCTTAAATTTCTAGTTAATGGATTAAGGAATCGAGCTTCCTTATAAGTGTTTCAATATCCGGTGTTTCCGGATCAAAAAGGATCCTTTCGTATTCGCTTCCTAACAATTTAGATTGCCACTCAAAGCACCTGTTGATCCTATTAGAAGGCATTAACTCAATTAATTTTGCTTGAGGTGTCCAAATACCATTAGTAAGTCCTGCTCCATGAACACCAATTATCGTTTCCGCATTGGAAAATAACTCAATTTGCTCATGAAAGGTGAGATTTTCTGCACTTAATATCTTGAAACCTATATTTGCTAAATGCTCAACAATCAATTCTTCGCCACTAATTGATCTCCGAGTTCCGATTCGCGAGATATAGATTTTTGCCTTGATATCTTGAGCGGTAGAGGAATATTGGGCATATTTTCTCAAGGAAGAAAGACCTTTGGGATGGAGGTAGCCCAAATCTAAACCTCGAGTCACAAAACACAAATTATTTACGAACACCCATTTTGAAGTGGCCGTGATTTCCTGATTGAGACCGCTCAATATTTGGAAAACAAGTTTGGAATTGTTTTGATAATTAAGTATCGGGAATTCAGATCTATTCATAAGAAGTGCCGGTAAATCTTCAGTTATTAAGTGATAAAAACCAGAATTTGATAGCCCAATTTTCCCATAATTAACGACGGGTAATTGAGTGCGTGGGGGCTTTTCTGAAGTTATCAAATTCCTATCGGAAGGCCAATCAGAACTTTCTTCCAACAAATAGGTATCTTTTCCACCATTTTTGGTAACATAAATAAGGTTATTTTCTAGATTTACGATTACGTTTGAAATATCAATTTGATATTTACTATTAAAGTTATGGCTTAAAAAGTTCTCTTCATCAAAAGCCAATTCCTTTGCTGGGCTTAGAAGGCTCCTGTTGAGGATTTTCGAATCAAAATTACCTAAATTTACATATTGCAGTTCTGTCTGCCGGGAGAGATCGATTCCAGCAAGCTTTAATATCATTCTTCGCCTAAACCTTCTTAAGGCATCACTTGGGCGATTTAAAGCATGTTGCATCCTCAATCTGAATTGCGATGATTTCATCTTCGGACAACCTTCTTAACTTCGTTCTTAACAACTTCAACAATATTGCAATTGTATACATTTTTAGCTGCCCATCTATCCGCTGCTAAGCCGAATCCAGGAATTGTATGTTTATAGTTAACAGCCTTCGAATAGTTCCGCGGAACCCAATCAGGAGCAGCACTTTTTGTGTGTGTAGCAAGTTGTCCAAATCCAGAATTAACTACTAGATTTCCGTTTACTTGGAGTGATTTAAGTCCATGACGCCAAGCAGTTGCTATTAGTGAATAATCCCAGGTATCTATTTGTCCGAGATCAATCTCTCGAAATCGCATTCCGAAAATACTCTTGAAGTAAATCTTATCAAGGAAATAATCTTTTCCGTAAAGCTCTTCTGATGCTGAATCAACAATAATACTTCGATCTGATATTGCAGGCTCATAAAGTTTCCATTTTCTAGACCAAGAGCCCCAACCCCAGACTTGAGGGAAAATAGACTCTCTAAATTGTCCAGCATTGGAATTCAAATTAGCTGGTAAATAGTCACTTCCTGAAACAGAAATATAATTCGAATCTGGTAACACTTCTTTTAAAGCGCCACCAACTACTTTAAAGAAATCTGCATTAGGTATGCAGTCGTCTTCAAGCACTATTCCATATTCATTTAGATCAAAGAACCAGTCCATATTGCCGATCATGGCGTTCTTGCAACCCAAGTTCTTAGGTCTAATCAATTTATGGGAGTTATCAATTTTTTTGAAGTATTTTTCAACTAAGGCCCAGCATTGGTCTACATTCTTTTGATCATCTTTATGGCGGGCACCATCGGAGGCAAAAAACAATTCTATATTTTCTTGGTTTTGTATGGCAGCGAATAATTTTTCTAAAATGATAGGTCTATTGAAAAAAGTAACCAAAACCGGAATTTTTTTCATATATCCTGCCCTAAAGATGGACTTAAGTAAGTAAATCATACAAGATATAAGAATGAAAATATTGCTATTGCATGATCCTTATCTGCCAGTCACAACAGGTGCAGTTGGCGGAGAAGATAACTTGGCAAAACTCGAGTTAGAGACAATTAATAAAATGGGCTATGAAGTCATCGACGGGCGTGTAATTGACAATGGAATTAGCAAGAAGTTTAATCAATTGCGGGCTCAGTCATTTGGTTCTAATTTTGATGTCCTTAAGTTAATCAAAGATACAAACCCAGACGTTATACATACGCATAATTTGAGCCAAAGATCTGGTTATGCCTGGATGAATGCGAATAAGGTTCCAGTTGTATCTAGCCTTCACAACTATAGACTTTTTTGTCCATCCTCTATTGCCTATCGTGATGGCCAGCATTGCATCGAATGTCGAGATTCTGGGACTATTAGGGCAATTAAAAATAACTGTGACGGAATTAGGGGGAAATTAAATGCTTCGCGTCATCTAATTTTCCAAAGGACAAATCCTCAGATTCATATTCCAGCTATCTTCCTGATCGCTTCTACCGTCATGGAAAATGTTCTAAGTCCTATAATTCCTAAAAATAAATTTAGGTTGCTTCGAAATCCTGGGACAATATCCAGCCAACAACCAGATAAGCCTGTTAATAGACAGGGTTGGCTATTCGCCGGCAGACTTACAGAGGAAAAAGGAATTTTAGATTTAATTGATAACTGGCCTACTGGCGAAAAATTAGATATAGCTGGAAATGGACCCCTGCGTGAGTCCATTTCAGATTTGATAAAAAATAATTCAAATATTCAACTTATTGGTACCTATCCTCCAGGGGAGAGCAAGATCTTCACTAGGTATGAAGGTCTTATTTTCCCAAGTAAATGGTTTGAAGGCTCACCACTTGTCACTATGGAATGTCTAGCCACTGGAACGCCAATTATTTGTTCAGATAAATCCGGCGCTAAAGAGCAAATCGAAGAATCTAAAGGTGGAGTTGTTATTTCAGGTGATCTAACAACTCTAAAATTAGTTGAGGCTCAAGCAAATTTACGAGCAAATTTTGAAATGTATAGCAAGAATGCAACTGCGGCAATCATCGGAGAGTTTTCTGTTGATAATTGGGGACGTAAACTTGTTAGTTACCTTGAAGAAGCGGTGAAATTATCTTCTTAAAATGACTCGTGCCAATAATGAAACTCTCCACAAAAATTTATCAATCAGTTTTATTCCTAAGAAATCACCAAATATCTCATGAGATATATTCGCAAAATCCTCAACAATTTCACTGGGGTTGCGTGAACTAGCCCCTCCAAGCTCAAAGCTTGAAATAGTTTCCACAACAGTTATTGGTCTTGAATCATTTGCGAATTGCAATAACATTTTTTGGTCAGCGGAGATATTGTGTTTAAGATCGAAACCACCATATTGCCTGGCTTGTTCCGTATCCACAAGCACGGAAGGGTGGGGTACAAATTTTAAACCTAGCCTATGTAGAAATCTTAAGTATGGATAATTCCTATAAATTCTTACTGCTCCATTTATAGGATTAACTAATTCGCAAGAGCCATAACCCCATTTGTTTGTTCCAATTTTTTGAACAAGTTTTTGAGTGGAAGCTTGCGAGAGTATTGAATCGCCACCGTTTAGAATCATAATTAGGCGAGTTCTAACGTTTTGCAGACCAAAATTTTGAGCATTATAAATTCCTGCAGCTTCAATTTGGAATATTTCCGGTTTCAATCGGTTAAATTCAGAGTTAATCGATTCAATTTCTGACTTTGAATAATCACTCAGTACAAGGATTACTTTAGGCAAATCTGACGGAAAACTTATCAGAGATTTTAGAGTTTTTTTCAATCCAGAGATATCTTTTTTGCTGCAGGTCACTACTGTGAGTTCTGTATTCAAGATGCCCACTTAATTTACCTTAAACTTTAGTTGCAAAATACTTAATTGTATTTTCCAAGCCTTGATCGATATTTATTTTGGGCTCCCAATTCAAGATGTTACGAGCCTTTGTAATGTCTGGCTTGCGTTGCTTAGGGTCATCCTGCGGCAATTCATGGAAAATAATTTTAGATTTAGATATTGTTTTAGCAATTATCAAATCTGCTAAATTCTTGACAGTTCGTTCTGTTGGGTTACCAAGATTTATAGGCCCATGAACTGAATCAGGGCTTTCCATTAGTTTGATTAGTCCATCTACTAAGTCATCAACATAGCAAAAAGATCTCGTTTGACTGCCATCTCCGTAGATTGTTATATCCTCAGACCTCAATGCTTGCACTATAAAGTTACTTACCACTCTGCCATCATTAAGACTCATATTTGGTCCATAGGTATTAAATATTCTTGCAACTTTTATATTTACATTGAATTGTCGATGAAAATCAAAGAATAAAGTTTCAGCTGCTCTTTTACCCTCGTCATAACAAGATCTAATTCCTATTGGGTTAACATTCCCCCAATACTCTTCAACTTGCGGGGAAACTTGTGGATCACCATAAACCTCGCTAGTTGAGCTTAAGAGAATTGGAATTTGTAATTTATTTGCCAATTCCAACATATTCAAACTTCCAAGAAAGCTAATTTTCATGGTTTGTACTGGGAAACGTTGATAGTGGACTGGAGAAGCCGGGCAAGCTAGGTGATAAATCGCATCAACCTCTGAACTGTAAGGATTTGTCACATCATGGCGAACAACCTCAAGATTTGGGTTATCAACTAAATGTTCGATGTTTTTTTCATCGCTAGTATAGAAATTATCGATTACTAGCACCTGATGTCCTAGGCCCAGAAGTCGCTTAGTTAAATTAGAACCAATAAATCCGCTTCCACCCGTTACTAGGATTCTCATACACAGGTTCCGATCATTGAATAGGTAATCTAGGGTACCTGAGAGGCCTAGGATCAATTGCCTTGATTATCTGGTGCATAAAATGGACTTTTAGAGGGCTCAAAAGTCGATTTCAGGGCGAAATTTAAAGATTTCTTATAAATCTAATGGGGCAGGGCAACATTTACCCTCTTTTGGTGTCTTACTAGGTAGAGGGGTCAAGACGTTGGCTCATCGAAAGCGGGAAATCAAAGTGTCACTTCGTAAGAAGGCTCAGGCCCCAGCAACTGTTGCTTCGTGGTCTGTTTCTGATTTATCCGCTCTTTATACCCAAAACCGCTCATCACTTATCGCTCAAGCCTGTCGAATTCTTCGAAGCGATGCTGATGCAGCAGAGGTTGTTCAAGATGCCTTTCTTAAATTCATCTTGGCAGCTCCAGAAATAGATACTGCAGATCGTGCCATGGCATACCTGCGCACCACAGTCAATAATCTGTGCCTGAATGTAATCCGGGCAACTGGATCCCGCCCGAACTTAGTTGCCCTTGATTCAGATACATCTCAAGAGCGCCTTGCTGAGATCGCAGCAGAGAATCACATACCAATGGATGCCACATTGGCAGCAGCTGAGGATGCTTCGATAATTCGCGAAGCTCTTTCTCGTCTTTCAGAGACGCAACGGACAGCACTTGTTATGTGGGAGATTGAAGGTCGGACCACGAAAGAGATTGCTCAAGCAATTGGTACTAGTGAGAAAAATGTTCGCCATGTTGTGCAACGCGCCCGTGCTTCATTTATTCGCGTCCTTACTGAATGGGTTGTTGATGAGAAAACTGGCTCTACCGCACTTGACGC
>Ga0169931_10003314_pt1 | contig 25573 bp, 20 predicted proteins | sample Kivu_15m_20L_FD_129675 | JGI IMG/M metagenome (GOLD analysis project Ga0169931, IMG submission 129675) | Freshwater microbial communities from Lake Kivu, Western Province, Rwanda to study Microbial Dark Matter (Phase II) - Kivu_15m_20L... | ecosystem: Environmental > Aquatic > Freshwater > Lake...
AGGAAGTCGCGCGCGATGTCGGACGAGTGCCAGCCGTAGAGGAACTCGCCGGTCTTCACCGTCACGCCGCGCTCGGGGAGCCCGAGCGTCGTGCGCACGAGCGCCTCGGCCTCGGCCGGATCCGTGCCCTCGGGGAAGCGCACCGAGAAGCTGCCGACCTGCTCGGTTTCGAGGCAGAACTGCTCCTTCATCCAGCGGTCGCTCACGATGCCGTATAGACGCTCGTCGGGGTCGGGGAAGTAGCCGTAGGCGTCGCTGATCGCGATCACGGGGAAGCTCTCGACGTTTCCGCCGGGTGCCTCCATGTGGACCATGTCCCCCACCTCGTATTCGCGGTGCTTGGCGAGCCGGCGCGACAGGATCATGCCGCGCCGCTCGCGCAGCGCCTCGATCAGCCGCGGGTCGTCCTTGCACGGCCCGTAGGCCGCGAGCTCGGACTCGCGCACGCCGACCACGAGGAACGGCTCGTAGTGCCGCGCGACGTTGGGCTCGACGCCGAGCACCTGCGGGTGCGCGTGCAGCGCCGCCGCGAGCTCCTCGAACGGCCGCGGCGGCATGTCGCGCACATAGACGCGCGAGCGGAACGCCTCGGCGCTCCACAGGTCGATCTCGGCCTCGAGGCTGCGCGTCATGCCGTGCAGCCCGACGAATCCGGCGGTGACGAGCGCGAGCCCCGTGACGCCGCCGGCGATGCGCGCGGGTCCCTGCTGCATGGTGCGCGCGGCGAGCTGGCCCGCGAGCGGCCAGCGCAGCTCGAACGGCTGCGCGAGGCGCGCGCACACGAACGCAATCAGCACCGGAGCGACGAGCGGAACGGCGATGAACACCGACAAGACGCCGAGGCCGAGCAAGATCACCTTCACGAGCTCGCCCTCGCCCTCGCCGATCACCGGCACCACGAGGAAGTACACAACCGGCAGCACCAGCGCGAGCAACGCCGCCGAGAGCCACTGGAAGCCGCGCGAGCCGCGGGCCGCGCGCGCGCGCGTGTCCTCGCCGCGCAGGGCCGCGACCGCGTCCGTGTCGCGCGCTCGCACGAGCGGATAGATCGAGCCCGCGAGCGCGATCGCGACGCCGGCCACGACCAGCGGCCCGACGATCTCCCACGGCACCTCGAACAGCTCGGCCATCTTGTGGCGCGGGAGGCCGACTCCGATGCCAACCGTGGTCACCTGCTTGCGCAGCAGAAACCACGCCAGCCCGACGCCGCCGGCGAGCCCGCACACCCCGCCAGCCCCCGCCACGAGCAGCGCTTCGCTGAAAAACACGCGCGCGATCTGCGCCCGCGAGCTGCCGAGCGCGTGCAGCACGCCGACTTCCTTCACGCGCTCGACGACGCTCATCGAGAGCGTGTGGAAGATCACGTACAAGCCGAGCACGAGGGCGAGCAGCCCCGCGAAGCGCACGCCGTTGCGGAACGCGCGCTCGTCGGCCGCTTGCCCGATGATCACGCTCTTCTTGAGGTCGTAGCTCCACGCCTCGCCGAGGTTCGCCTGCAGCGTCTCGAGGTTGATCTTCGGGTCGCGCCGCACCCAGTAGCGCTTCTGCACGCGTCCATCGGCAAAGAGCGGCGCCGCGACGTCGACGTCGGCGACGACCACTTGCCCGCTCGCGCGCCGCCCGATCCCGTCGCGCGCGAGGATGCCGACGACCTCGAACTCGCGGCGCGGCGGGTCCTTGGCTTCGAGTTCCTGCTGGACCAGCTTGCCGCCGACGCACTCCTCCGCGGGCACGACGCGCGGCGCCGAGAGCCCGACGCGCGCGCCGAGCCCGAGTCCGAGCTCGAGCGCGAGGTTCTCGCCGACGAGCAGCTCCGCGCGCCCCGGCTCGAGGTCGCGGCCTTCGAGCAGCGAGTACTTGCCGAGCGCGCGCGCATGCACGGGCTCGAGCCCGATGAAGTAGGTGCCGCGCGGCTCACCCCCCTCCGGCCACAGCGCGGCCTGCGACTGGAATACCGCGGAAACGTCGGTGACACCGACGACGTCCTGCAGTTCCTCGCGCGGATTCTTCACGCCTTGGCTCGGGCTGACCTGAATCTCCGCCTGCCAGTCCGGGTCGTCGGAATGCGCGCGCAGGATCAGCGTGTTGTGGTCGAGCGTGAAGATCCCGACCACGGTGGCGATGCCGACCGCGATGCCGAGGATCGAGAACAAGGTGCGTCCGGGCCTCCGGAGGAGGCTGCGGCGCGCCAGAATGGCGGCGAGTCCCATGTGTTTCGTGGAGGGCGTGCTGCGTGGAGTGCAGGCGCCTCAGCGCGCGCGGGCCTTCGCGAACAGCTCCGCGAAGGTCTCCGGCCCCGCCTCGCCCTCGCAGCGCGCGACTTCGCGCCCGTCCCTGTCGAAGGCCAAGGTCAGCGGGATCGGCCCGGGCAGGTCGAGGCGCTCGTTGACGAGCTCCAGCCCCTTCTCGCCGTAGATCGCGATCGGAAAGCCCCAGCCGCGCGCGCTCGCGAACTTGCGCACGCGCTCGGGCACCGCCGCGCGATCGGCTTTCGGGATCTGCAAGTCGTAGCTGACGAGCAAGACGTCGACGTCCTTGTTTTCAGGGGCCCGCGCGACCTGCACGAGGTCGGGCATCTCTTCGATGCACGAGCTTCACCACAGGGCCCAGAAGTTGAGCACGAGCGGCCGGCCTCGGCGCGCGGCGAGCGCGGCTTCGAGGCCAGCCATGTCGACGGTCTCCACGGAGACCGCCGCGGCTCCCGGAGCTCCGCCGCCCGAGGGCTCGCCACAGGCGAGCACCGCGCACAGCGCGAGAGCCGAGAGCAGGTTGCGTGTCATCGTTCGTACTGCCGAAAAGTCGAGAGATTCGAGCGCGAGGGATCGAGTGGCTCGCTCCGCACGGGAGCTAGCGCTTCTTTTTCTTGATCCCTCAGCCATAGGCGCGCGTCTCGGTGACTTTGACTTCCTTGCCGGCGAGCAGGGCGTCCGCGGCGTCGCGCACGTAGACCGTGGCTCCATCGCCCTTCTCCTCGCCCGGATCGTCGTCGAGCGCGCCCGTGTAGCGCAGCACGCCCTTGGCGTCGATCACGAAGCAGTGCGGCGTCGAGCGCGCTTGGAACAGGTCGCTCAGGACGTTGCCGTGGTCGACGTAGATCTTGTGGGTGTAGCCGACGTCGCCCGCCTTCTTGCGGAGGTTGACGTAGTGCTTCGACCAGTCGGTCGCATCGGCGGGCGGCGCCTCGCCGAGCTCGCCCTGATTGGAGGCGATGCCGACGATCACGACGTCCTTGCCCTTGTAGTACTCCTCGAGCTTCTTCACGACCGGATCGGCGTGCTTCTCAGCGGGGCAACGGTCCGACCAGAAGTGCACGATCACGACCTTGCCGCGCAGCTCCTTGAAGCTGATCGGCTTGCCGTCCAAGTCCTTCATGGCGAGCGTCTCCGCCACGGTCGAGCCCAGCTTGAGCACTTCGCTCTTGGGCGCCTCGACCGGCGGCTTCTCGTCCTTCTTCTTGTCCTGCGGTTCCTGCGCGAGCGCGGCCGGGAGCCCGACGAGGGCTGACGCGGCAAGCCACGCGATCCAAGACTGCTTCATGGGTTTCCTCCGAGAGTGGGGTTGATCCGAGCAACCCAAGGATAGGCGTTCGGCATCGGTCGAATGGGACCGCAAGCTCAAATATGCAAGTTCGCCAGCCGCTCGTGGACGGCCTCGACCGTCAGATTCGGCCCCCGCAGCCCGTGCTGGACGTCGAGAGTGCCGTCGACCAAGAACAGCACGCGGTCGGCGAAGGTGGCGTCGCGGGGGTTGTGGGTCACGAGCACCACGGTGCGGCGATCCTCGTCGCACACTTGCCGCAGGATGCGCATCACCTCGAGCCCGGCCTTCTGCGACAGGTTGCCCGTGGGCTCGTCGCACAAAAGCAGCGGCTGGCCGCCGGCGAGCGCGCGCACGATCGAGGTGCGCTGCATCTCGCCGCCCGAGAGCTGGTGCGGAAACTGGCCTTCCTTGCCCGCGAGCCCGAGGCGCGCGAGCAGCGCGCGCAGCGCACCTTCCTTGGCGGTCGGGTGCGCGCCTTGGATCGCGAGCGGCAGGCCCACGTTCTCGAGCACGTTCAGGTTCGGCAGCAGGTTGAAGAACTGGAACACGTAGCCGACCTGCTCGCGCCGCAGCAGCGTGCGCTCCGAGTCGGCGAGCTCCTTCAGGTTGCGCCCCGCGAGCTCGACCGCGCCGCCGTCGGCCGCGTCGAGCCCCGAGAGGATGTGCAGCAGGGTCGACTTGCCCGAGCCGCTCGGCCCCATGATGCACACGAACTCGCCCGGCTCGACGTCGAACGTGATGCCCTTCAGGACGGGCGTCGCGCCCTCGCGCTGGTCGAAGAACTTGTACAGGTCGCGCACGCGCAGGATCGGGGCCATGCCTCCATCGGACCATCCGCGCGAGAGCGGCACAACGCGCGCCTCTGCAAAAGGCCCGTGCAAAAGGCCCTTCCAGCCGATCCGCACCGGCTGCGCCTGCGAGCGCCGCGGACCTACGCGCTTCCCCCCATCGAACCCGCGGCGCCCACGGCCCACAGACGCCCCATGCGGACCGATCCCAAAGTTCTCCTGCGCGAGTGCGGCACCTGCGGCCGCGTGAATCGCATCCCCTACTCGCACCTCGGCGACCATGGCCGCTGCGGCGTCTGCCGCACCCCGCTGCTTCCAGTGAGCGAGCCGCTCGAGGTCGACGAGGCGAGCTTCCACTCGATCGTCCACGCCACCGCGCTGCCCGTGCTGGTCGACTTCTGGGCCCCCTGGTGCGGTCCCTGCCGCGCCGCCGCCCCCGAGCTGCGCCAAGTCGCCGCCGAGCTCGCCGGCCGCGCGCTCGTGCTCAAGGTCAACGTCGACGCCGAGCCCGCCCTCGCCCAGCGCTTCGAGGTCCAAGGCATCCCCCACTTCCTCGTGCTGCACCACGGCCGCCCCATCCGCCAACACTCCGGCCTCGTCCCCGCCCGCACCCTCGCCTCCTGGCTCGCATAGCCGCGCGGGGCCGGCCGAGCGGGGCGAGGGGTCCGCGGGAGCGGAGCGCGCGGGCGTCGGTTCACTTGGCTGCGGGCGCGGGCGGCACGTCTTCGGCGGCGGCGCGGCGTTGGCGCGCTCCCTTGCGGTCCTTGGGAACGTCGGCCTCGGGCGGCAGCAGGTAGCCCAGATCGCGCAGGGTGCCCGAGCGCTCGCGAGTCAGGCTGATGTGCTCGATCGGGTACAGCACGCCGAAGGTCTCGCGCGACGTGCGCGGATAGGCGAGCCACTCGGAGCGCGCCTGTGTGAGCCGTTTGCAGACGTCTGCGGCGGCGCGAAGGCCGACTCGAGCGGTCGCGAAGTGGCCGGCGAGCGCGAGTGCCGCGAGCAGGGCGACGAGGGATCGGCTCCCGCGCGACACGTTCTCGCCCGCGCGCGCCCGCTGCTCCGAGTCGAGCGCGATCACCACAACCGTGGCGAGGAGCAGCAGTCCTGCGATCGTGGCGTAACGGGACGACAACGCCTGCGCTGCGCCGAACCCCACGCGCCCGACTCCGGTCGCGGCGGCGGAAAGTAGCGCGAACAGAGCGAGCGTGCACCACGGAAGGAGGCGCTCGAAGTCCCTGCGCTCGCGGCGAACGACGTTGCTTGCGGCGAGTGCGAAGGCGATCACCGTCGCGACTCCGACGAACGGCGCCAGCACGGGATCGAAGGCTCCGAGCGGCAGGCCGAGGTAGGTCGCGACATAGCGCAGGAACTCGAGCGGCCGCGTGAGACACGCGCTCCACGGCAGATGCCCCGGCGGCGTCTCGAACCCGACGAAATACGTCGCAAACACGAGCAGAGCAGCGCCGCACCATGCGGCAAGGAGGCGCCCGCTGCGCTGCTTGTGCAGGCTGAGCTGTGGCAGCACCGCGGCCCAAGTCAGCAGGCCACTGCTGAGCGAGTACGTAGCGAGCAGCCCACCGAACAGCGCGAGGACGAGGCCGCGTGTGCGCCCCGGCCAGCGCTGCAAGGCCCACGCCGCGAGCACGCATCCGAAGACGCACAGGAACCACTGCACCTGCCAGCCCCAGAGCCAGTTCTCCCGCTGCGCGAGCGAGAAGACGATCAGCGAGACCACGGCGAGCAGCCATGTCGGAGCGCGGCCGCCGAACGTCGCGCGCAACATCCCGGCCAGCAAGGCGAAGGTCCCGCACGCGACGACGAAGCTGGCCGCGAACTCCCAGTGGATGTTCCAGCCCGTCAGCGCGGCGAGCGACACCATCAGCGCCAATGGAGCGACGAGCCGGTGCTCGTTGTGCTGTTTCCACAGGTCCGCGAACGCGAGCTCGCCAGCGTGGAATTTCTCGAGGAGCGGCACCAACTCCCACTGATCCCACGTCGGCACCGGCACGCCGTAGACCGCGATCAGCGCGAGCACCGCGACCGGCGCCGCGCACCCCGCCACCGCGAGCGCGATTCGCGCCGTCCTCGCCATACCCAGCACGCGCTCCATGCGCTCCCGAGCCTAACCCGACCACCCGAAGGCCCGATAGCGCAGCTTCGAACGCGGACTCGCGGGCGGCGATGCCAGCCGAGATCCCCCAGCCGCGCTCGCGGCCCCGCTCTCTCCGAGGGACGTTTCGGGGCGCCGTGGGACGCGGCCGCGCGCTATTCCGCGGCCTTGGCGCGGCGCCAAGCGGACATCATCTCGTCGAGAGTGCAGGCGCTGAAGGGGCGCGCGAGGTCGCGCTCCATGGCGCGGAAGCGCGACTCGAAGCGGCGCAGGGCGGCGCGCGTGGCGCGCTCGGGGTCGAGGCGCAGGTAGTTGCCGAGGAACGCGCCGGCCATGAGCACGTCGCCGAGCTCGGACTCGAGGCGCTCGCGCTGCGCGTCGCTGGGCTTGCCCTCGCGTGCTACGAGCAAGTTCGCGGCCTCGATCTCGCGCGCGAGCTCGTCGACTTCTTCGCGCAGCTTGGCGAGCGCGCCCTGCACGTCGTCCCAGCGGAACCCCGCGGAGAGCGCCTTCGAGCCCATGCGCTGCGCGCGCTGCAGCGCTGGCAGCGCCACGGGAATGCCCGCGAGCGCGCTCGTGTCCGCGGCCTTGGCCTCGCGCTCCTTGCGCTTGATCGCATCCCAGTTGGCGAGCGCCTCGCTGGCGTCCGCCGCGACCACATCACCGAAGACGTGCGGATGGCGACGCTCGAGCTTCTCGCTCACGGCGAGCGCCACGGTCGCGAGATCGAACCGACCGTCCTGCTCCGCGATGCGCGCGAGCAGCACGAGCCCCATCAGCACGTCGCCGGCTTCCTCGACCGCATGGTCGAGGTCGCCCTGCTCGACGGCCTCGGCGAGCTCGTGCACTTCCTCGATCAGGTGCGGCACGGTGCTCGCGAGCGTCTGCTCGCGGTCCCACGGGCAGCCATCCGGCGCGCGCAGGCGGTCGACGATCGCGACGAGCTTGCGCAGCGCATCCGCGCGCGGCTCGCCGATGGGCGCGGGCACTTCGAGGGGACGGGGCGCGGGCTTCGCTTCGCTCATCCGCCCAGCATGACCTGCGACGCGCCCCGGAGGGAAGCGGCGCCGAGCCGGCCACGGAACACTCGCAACCCCCTCGGCGCCGCAGACGCCGCCACGGACGCGTCCGGCCCCTGATCTGGCTAGGACCCGAGTCCACCCGCGCTGGCTCCCGCCAGGGACTCCGGAAACACGCCGGGGAGCCGTCCCCCGACGACTCCCCGGCTCGCCGCCTCCTCGCGGGGCGGCGCGGTGCCGACGCCCGTCGTTCCCGGTGCGCGGCACACATCCCACTCAGTTCTCGAAGCGCGGCCTCTCGCGCCGCCAGAGCCTTCGACGCCGGCCCCTGAACTTCCTTCCCGGATTTCCGCGCCACGGCCGCCCCTTCGGAGCGCCCCCGCGGCGGCTCGCGCGCGGGCCTTTGATTCCCCCGCTCCAGCGCCCGATCATGCCCCCACGATGCGCGTGGGTCTGATCGGTGCCGGCAAGATCGGCCAGCTGCGGGCGCGCACGCTGCGCGAGCATCCCGAGGTGGAGCTCGCGGCCGTGTTCGACCTCAACGCCGAGCTCGCGGCGAAGGCGGCGGCCGGGAGCGGCGCGCGCGTCGTGCGCTCGCTCGACGAGTTCCTCGACGTGCCCATGGACGCCGTGGTGATCTCGACCCCCTTACACGCCCACGAAGCTGCGTGCCTCGCGGCCTTCGCGCGCGGCCTGCACGTGCTGCTCGAGAAGCCGATCGCGAACACGGCGGTCGGAGCGCGCAAGCTCGTCGAGGCCGCGCTCGCCGCCAAGCGCGCCTTCGGCGTCGGCTTCAACCTGCGCTACTACCCGGCCTTCCGCTGCGTGCGCGAGACGCTCGCGCAAGGACGCATCGGCACGCTCGACCACCTGCGCGTGTACGGCGGTCACGAGGGGCTGACGAAGTTCGCGCACGAGTGGGAATACAAGGCGCCGAGCTCGGGCGGCGGCGCACTGTGGGATGTCGGCATCCACATGAGCGATCTGGCGCGACACTTCCTCGGCGAGATCACCGAGGTGTACGGCGTCGCGACGGAGAGCGTCTGGAACGTGCCCGGCTCCGAAGACAACGCACTCGCGCTGCTGCGCTCGCCCGCGGGCGTCGCGGCCTCGTACCAAGCGACGTGGACCGATTGGAAGGGCTACGGCATCTTCGTCGAGGCCTACGGCGACAAGGGCATGGTGCGCGGCGCTTACGCGCCGATGTCGAACTTGCTCGTGCTGCAGGAGCGCGCGGGCGCGCCGCGCACGACGACCAAGCTGCTCTACCCGTGGATCCGAGTGCGCGAGAAGCTGTTCTCGTGGCAGACGACGGCGCTCGAGTCGTTCCGGCTCGAGCTCGACGACTTCCTGCTCCTGTGCCAAGGCCGCCGCGATCTCGTGATCGCCGACGGCTACGCGGGGCTGCGCGCTTGCGAGGTCGCCGAGGCGGTGCGGGCCTGCACGCGCACCGGTGAGCGCGTCACGCTGCCGGCGCTCGGAAACATGCCCGCATGAGCGCGAGCGCGTCGCCCACTGTCGTGCCGGGGCGCATGAGCCTCGTGATCACGGTCGTCGAAGGCGGCGACACGCTGCGCGCGATCCTGCACGCCTTGCGCGCGCAAGTCGACGCTCCCGCGCTCGAGATCCTCGCGCCCTTCGACGACTCGCGACCCGACATCGGCGCACTCGCGAGCGAGTTCCCCGAGGTGCGCTTCTTCTCGATCGGCGCCCCGGCCACCACGCATCCGCTCGCGTCGGCGGGCGGCCAGCACGAGCTCTTCGACCGGCGCCGCGCCGCCGGACTCAAAGTCGCGAGCGGCGAGCTCGTCGGCATCCTCGAGGATCGCGCGCCGCCGCGGCGCGACTGGTGCGCGACGATGGCACGCCTGCACGCGAGCACGGACCACGCGGTGATCGGCGGTGCGATCGACTGCGCCTCCAACGATGCGCTCAACTGGGCCTTCCACGCCTGCGATTTCAGCCGCTACGCGCCGCCCTTCGAGGCTGGGACGCGCACGTGGATCTCCGACGTCAACGTCTGTTACAAGCGCCGCGCCGTCGAGCTCACGCGCGACCTGTGGCACACGCGCTTCCACGAACCAGAAGTGCACTGGCGCCTGCTCGAGCGCGGCGAGACGCTGTTCCTCACGCCTGAGGCCGCGGTCGACTACCGCACGCGCTACGCGAGCCTGCTCGGCGTGCTGCCCGAGCGCTTCGGCTGGGCGCGACTGTTCGGCTACGTGCGCGCGCGCAATGTGTCTTCGCTCGAGCGACTCAAGCTCATCGCCGCGGGACCGCTGATCCCGTTCCTGCTGTTCGTGCGCCACGCGCGTGCGCAGCAGCGCCGCGGCTTCGGCGCGCAGTTCTGGCGCTCGGCGCCGTGGATGTTCCCGATGCTCTGCGCGTGGTCCGCGGGCGAGGTCTGGGGCTACATCACGAGGCGCGGATGAGCACACCCCTTGACTTCGACGCGCTCGTCGTCGGCTCGGGCGCCGCAGGCGGCTGGGCGGCCAAGGAGCTGTGCGAGCGCGGACTGCGCACGCTGCTGCTCGAGGCCGGTCGCACGCTCGACCCCGCGCGCGACTTTCCGCCGCCGCCCGCGAAGGACACGTCGAAGCTGCAGGTCTGGACGCGCGGCCGCGCGTTCCTCGAAGGGCAGGGCATGCAGGCGCGCTGCATGTCGTTCAGCCGCATGACGCGGCACCTGTTCGTCAACGACCGCGAGAACCCGTACACGACGGAGCGCGGCGCGCCCTTCAACTGGTACCGCGGTCGCCAGCTCGGCGGTCGCATGCATTTGTGGGGCCGCAACGCGCTGCGCATCGGCGACAGCGAGCTGCACCCGCGGGACGGCGCGAGCGGCGGCTGGCCGATCGCCTACGCGGACTTGGAGCCTTGGTACGAGAAGGTCGAGCGCTTCCTCGGCGTGCACGGGAGCGCTGCAGGAATCGCGAGCATTCCCGACGGCGTGTACGACCAACCACTGCCGCTCACGGGTATCGAGCGTCGCATCCTCGCCACGCTCGCCACGTCGTGGCGCGAGCGCCCCGCAACGACCTGCCGCATCGTGCGCCACACGACCGATCGCCGCACGCTGCCCGTCGCCGCCGCGCTCGCCACGGGCAAGCTCACGCTCCGGAGCCTCGCCGCGGTCTCGCGCGTGCTCGTCGATGCACACGGGCGCGCGAGCGGCGTCGAGTTCGTCGATGTCGAGACGCGCGAGCGCCATGAGGCGCGCGCGCAGGTGGTCGTGCTCGCCGCCTCGACGATCGAGACCCTGCGCATCCTGCTGAACTCGCGCTCGAAGGAGCACCCCGCGGGCCTCGGCAACTCGAGCGGTCTCCTCGGCCGCGCGCTCACGGACCACGTGATGGTGTTCAACGCCGGCCCCGCGCCCGTCGAAGGCGCGCCGCGCACGGATCCCTACGACTTCGGCTCGCAGTCGGGCCTCTACATCCCGAGCTTCCGCAACGCGCACGGACGCAGCGACGCGCCCTTCCGCCGCGGCTATTCGATTCTCGGCTCGGTCGGACGCATCGAGCCCGGCTGGTTCTTCATGGCCGTCGGCGAGATGCTGCCCAACCTCGACAACCGCGTGACGCTCGACCCGAAGGTGGTCGACGCGCTCGGGATTCCCGTGGCGCGCGTGCGCTGCGTGCACGGCTCCAACGAGGCGGCCATGGTGCGCGACATGCAGGCGACGCTGCTCGAGCTCGCGAGCGCCTGCGGCCTCGAGGTCGATCACCTGCGGCGCGAGAGCTTCCTCGCGAAGCTCGTGCACGGTGCCACGCGGCGCATGGTCTACACGCCCGAGGGCGCGCTGCTGCCGGGCTCCGCGATCCACGAAGCCGGCGGCGCTCCGATGGGCGCGAGCGCGAGCGACTCGGTCGTCGACGCGCACAACCGCCTGTGGGACTCGCCCAACGTGCTCGTCACGGACTCGGCCTGCTTCCCGACCTCGCCGTTCCAGAACCCGGGGCTCACGATCATGGCGCTCTCCGCGCGCGCGGCGCACGCGGCGGCGGACTCACTCGGAGCGTGATGGCCAGCCGAGCGTGCGGCGCGCGAGCTCGCACGGATAGTCGAGCGGCCGACAGCGCGCGGCGAGGCGCGCAGGGTGCAGCGAGCCCGCGCTCAAGCCGACGGCGCTCGCGAGGCGCGACGCTGCGCTCAAGAGTCCCCAAGGAAGAGAGAGCACGAGCGGACGCGGACGCATCGCTGCTGCGAGCGCGCGCAGGTACTCGCCGCGCGTCGTGACGCGCTCGTCGACGACGTTGACGGTGAAGTCGCCCTGCCGCACTTCCGCGGCGAGCACGAAGGCCTGCGCGCAAGACTCGACGGACACGAGCGGCAAGCGCGCCGTGCCACACAGCGCGATCCACACTCGCCCGCCGAGGGCGAGCCCGAGGTGGTGGAACCACTCTCGCCCGATTCCGTGAACGAGGCCCGGCCGCAGGATGCGCGCGTCGAGTCGACTGTCGCGCGCGAGCCGCTCGACCTCGAGCTTCGCCGCCACGTAGGGCCCACGCGCAGGGACGTCTCGCTCGAGCGGTGCCGACTCGTCGAGGCGCTCCGCGCAGCGGCGATGGTCGTAGACCGCGAGCGAGCTGGCGAGCACGAAGCGCCCCACGCCCGAGCGCTCGAGTGCGGCGACGAGCGCGCGCGTCGCCTCGACGGTGTCGCGCTGCTGCTCGGCCGCGTCGTTGCGCATCGAGGCCGCGCAGTGGATCACTGCGTCGTGGCCCGAGACGAGCTCTTCGAGCTCCATGGACTGCGCGAGATCGCGGCGCACGACTCGCGCGGGCGCGAGCTCGACCTGCCGCTCGCCGCGCACGAGCGCCGTCACCGCGTGTCCGCGCGCGAGCGCAGCGCGCACGACCGCGCCGCCGAGAAAGCCGCCCGCGCCGGTGACGAGGATCCGCATCACCCCCACTACACCGCGGCCGACGGCCCGACTCCAGCGCCAGATCGCAGCACGAAGTTGTTGCAGTAGCCGGCCGCATTCCAGAACTCACCAGGCCCGACGCGCTGGTGTCGCTCGAGCGAAAACTCCGCCAGCGGCCGCAGGCGCCCGCGCTCGACGAACTCGCCGCCGTAGCCGCGCTGCGCGAGCCAGTCGAGCAGTCGAGCGAGCCCCCCGACTCCGAGGTGGCGCTCCTCGCACTCGAGCACGAGCAAGGGCCGGTGCGCCGCGAGCACGCGCTCCGCGCCCCGCAGGACGGCCGGCTCGTGGCCCTCGACGTCGAGCTTGAGGGCTGCGACGCGCGCCGTCTCGCCCTGCAGCACGGAGTCGAGCGTCGTCGTGCGCACGAGCACCGCCTCGCACGGCCGCTCCACGGCGATCCCGCGTTCGAGCGAGGCTCCTTGGGTGAATCCGTCGCGCGGCACGAGCAGCTCGCACTCCCCCTCTCGATCGGACAGCGCGCGGCGCTCGACCGTGACATTGCGCAGCCCCGCGGCCGCGCAGACTCGCTCGAGATCGTCGGCCAGCCTCGGCTGCGGCTCGAACGCGATCGCTCGACCGGGCCGGGCCGCGCGCGCGAGCGAGTACAGGAAGCTCCCCTTGTGCGCTCCCGCGTCGATCACGGTGTCGCCGGCGCGGATCGCCGCCCGCAGTTCCGCGAGCTCGGCGCGATGGTCGCGCAGGCGCGCCTTCCACGCACGGAAGAGGAAGCGCGCGAGCATGGCCTCAGGTCGCGTACGCGAGCGGGTCGCGCCGCCCGGCGCGAGCGAAGCCGGCGAGTCGAAGCTGGCACGCGTCGCAGCGGCCGCACGACAGCCAAGCCCCGTCGCGCGAGAGCGGGTCGTAGCAGGTGTGCGTCAGCGCGAAGTCGACGCCGAGCTCGAGACCGCGCGCGACGATCTGCGCCTTGTCGAGCTCGAGCAGCGGGGCGTGCACGCGAAAGCGCGCGCCAGCTTCGGCGCCCGCCGCAGTCGCCACGCTCGCGAGCGCCTCGAAGGCCCGCAGGAACTTCGGCCGGCAGTCGGGGTAGCCCGAGTAGTCGATCGCGTTCACGCCGACGAACAGGTCGCGCGCGCCGCGGGCTTCGGCGAGGCCGAGCGCGATCGAGAGGAACACCGTGTTGCGCGCCGGAACGTAGGTGACGGGAACGTCGTGGCCGAGCTCCGCCGCGGGCCGGTCCTTGGGCACCGCGATGTCCGCCGTGAGGGCCGAACCGCCGATCTGGCCGAGTTCGACCGCGACCTCGACGTGCTCGGCCGCCCCGAGCGCGCGCGCGACGCGCCGAGCGGCCTCGAGCTCGCAGGCATGGCGCTGGCCGTAGCGCACCGACAGCGCGAGCGTCTCGAAGCCGCGCGCGCGGGCCTCGGCGAGCACCACGGCTGAGTCCATGCCGCCGGAGACGAGGCACACGGCGCGCGGCGGGCGTTGCGGGGCGGTCACGGGCACAGGGTAGCAGCCGCGCTCGCGCCCCTCGAAGCTCCGCGCGGCGGTGCTAGGAGAGGCCGCGCGCGAGCCTGCTAGACTCCTTGCCCTTTGAATCCGCTCCCACCCCCCTCGCCTCGCCCCATGCCCGCCACCACCAAGGCCCAGATCCTCGACGCCCTCGCCAAGGTCCAGGACCCCGACCTGCATCAGGACATCGTCAGCCTCGGCTTCGTCAAGAAGGCCGAGATCGAAGACGGCATCGTCTCGGTCACGATCAACCTGACCACCCCGGCCTGCCCGGTGAAGGACCAGATGAAGGCGCAGGCCGAGGGGCTCCTGCGCGCGCTGCCGGGCGTGCGCGAGGTCAAGGTCGAGATGACCGCCGAGGTGCGCGGCCAGCAGGGCGGCGCGCCGCGCGTGCTCGCCCCCGAGGTGCGCCACATCCTCGCGGTCTCGTCGGGCAAGGGCGGCGTCGGCAAGAGCACGGTCGCCGTCAACCTCGCCGTTGCGCTCGCCCAGACCGGCGCCAAGGTCGGCCTGCTCGACTGCGACATCTACGGCCCCGACGTGCCGATCATGATGGGCCTCTCCGGCGCCCCGGATCAGGTCGGTCGCAAGCTGCTCCCCAAGGAGCGCCACGGCATCAAGACCATGTCGATCGGCTACCTGCTCGACGACGAGAAGCCGGCCATCTGGCGCGGTCCGATGGTGCACAAGCTGATCGAGCAGTTCCTCGGCGACGTCGAGTGGGGCGCGCTCGACTACCTGCTTGTCGACATGCCGCCGGGCACCGGCGACGCGCAGCTCTCGCTTGCACAGATCGTGCCGCTCTCCGGCGCGGTGATCGTGACAACGCCGCAGGCCGTGTCGACCTTCGACGTCGGCAAGGCGATCGCGATGTTCCGGCAGGTCAACGTCGAGATCCTCGGACTCGTCGAGAACATGTCCGGCTTCGTGGTCGAGGGCCGGGTCGAGGGCGCGAACGCGGGCCAGAAGGTCTCCTTCGACGTCGGTGCGAGCACCCAGACCGTCACCACCAACGAGGACGGCCGCTTCCACGCGGTGTTCAACCTCTTCGGCGCCGGCGGCGGCGACATGCTGTGCAAGAAGCACGGCTTCCCGCTGCTCGGCCGCGTGCCGCTGAACCCGGTCGTGCGCGTCGGCGGCGACGCCGGTGACCCGGTCACCATCGCGCACCCCACCTCGCCGGTCGCCGGCGCCTTCCGCGACGTCGCGGGCCGCGTTGCCCAGCGCCTCGCGATCAAGTCGATGCAGGCCCTGCCGATCCTGCAGTAGCGCGCGCCGCGCCAGAAACCGACCGGCCCCGCCGTGAGCGCGCGCTCGCGGCGGGGCCGGTGCCTTGTGCCCCCGCGCTCAGGGGCAGAACGTGACGCGCAGGGCGTCGGAGGTGTTGCTGAAGCCCGGCGCGGCGACGGAGTCGCGATACCAGAACTGGAAGCTCCACGCGGAGCCCGCCGTAATTTGGCCTTGGGGCGCCGGCGGCGCATTCAGGTCGAGCGCGAGGCTCGCGGCACCGCTCGCGCTCGTCGCCACGAGCGGCAGGCGCAGGATGCCGCCGCCGATGCACAGGAAGCCGTTGCGGAAGGGCTGGGCGGCGATCGAGTTGGCGGCGTAGAAGAAGATGCCGCTCGTCGAGGGCGTCGCGCCGCTGACCGAGAGCTGCAGGCCATTCGCCGACACCGAGGTGGCGCCGCTCCAGCCGATGCGCGCGCCCGGGCCCGTCGAGTTCGCCGCGCCGACGCAGTAGATCGCGGGCACGGGGCAGGGCGGATTGCCGAGCGTGCCGTCGTCGTTGAGGCGCTGCGCGTAGATGTCGCCCGAAGGATCGCTGCGGTTGTCGTCCCAGTTGAAGCACACCGAGCCCGACGGCGTGCGCACGAGCTCGAGGTCGTCCTTGGCAGCGAGCGTCGGCGCCTGCGCACTCAGGACCACGTTGCCACCGACCCACTGCGGCACGCCGCTCGCGTTGACCCGCTGCGCCACGACGCGCGCGTCGGGGATGTTGCCGCTGGGGTTGTCGAACCACGCGCAGATCGCGTCGTTGCCGTGCGCCACGATGCGCTGGAAGGACTCGTTCTTCGTGTCGAGCGGCTCGAGGATCACGCCGTCGTCCGTCCACTGCCGCACGCCGGCCGCGCTGATGCGCTGGGCGCCGACGCCCCACGCGCTCTGGCTCGTGTTGCGGCGGTTGAAGCACACGACGACATCGCCGGAGGGCTGCACGACGTCGATCGCGGGCTCGAGCTTCATCACGCCTGTCTCGAGCGACACCGCCAAGCCGTTGTGCGGGAACACCTCGAGTCCAGCGTTGCTGATCTTCTGCACGAAGCACTGGAACACGTTGCCCGGGGCGTAGTGCCACGCGACCGCGGCTCCGCCGGTCCCGTCGGCGCGCAGCACCGGCCAGTAGGCGATCGGCACGGCGGACGCATCGAACACGCTCACGGGAGTGCCGCTGTTCCACTGGGCGACCCCGGCCGCGTTGAACTTCTGCAGCTTGATGTGACGCGGGCTCGTGAAGCTCGCGGTGTTGCGCAGGAACGACACGATGTACGCGCCGCCGGGAGCCGCGACGACGTCGGCGAAGCCAGGGCGCTCGTTGGTGAGGCCGCTGATCCCGAAGCCGTCCATCGGGAAGCGCGGCACGCCCGCGGCATCGAGCACTTGCACGCGGATCGAGCCGGTGCCCGAGCTCGGCATGCGTCCCCACACGAAGGCGGTCGAGCCGTCGTCGAGTACCGCGCAGCGTGGCGAGGGCTCGAACTCGCCGTTGGTGGAGAGCGTCACGCCGTTCGCTCCCCACACGAAGTTCCCGCTGGGAGAGATGCGGTAGGCATAGACATCGAGGTCCGTGCCGGCGCGCGTGTCCGTGAAGACGAGCACCGCGTCCCCGTTCGCCGCGACATCGAGATCCCAGTCGACGAGCGACGTGCTCTGCGGCTGGTTCGAGACGAGGAGGCCATTGGCCGCGAACTGCGCGTTGCCCGCGGCGTCGAGCAGCTGCACGTAGACCGCGTAGCCGTTGCTGCGGCCGTCGAACCAGCCATGCCACGTGCGACCGTCGGCGGTGACGCCGATCTTCGGCACGGCCTGATCATTGGCCGCCACGCCGATGGGCGTGTTGAGCGCGGGATTCGACGACCATTGCGCCGCAGCAAGCGGCGCGAGGAACACGCACGGGACGAGTTGAGCCAGAGACTTCATGCTCCCCATGCTACGGCTCCGCCGCGAATCGGGCCCGAACACAACGAAAATCGGGGCCGGCCACCGCGCGGTGCCCGGCCCCGAGGTCACTTGCCCCGCTCTGGATCAGGGGCAGATCGTGAAGCTCACGGCGTTCGTAAGGCCCGTGGTGAACACGTCGTCCGGATCGCGGTAGTAGTACTGCGCGGCGACGAACTGCCCGGGCACGAGCAGGGCATCGATGCCCGAGCGGATGCGCGCGTTCATGTCGAACGTGAAGGTGCCGGAGCACTCGTTCGCGCTCACCCCGCCCGACTCCTGCACGGACGTGCGACGCAGCGGCGACTCGACGCACAGCGTGCCGCCTTGGAAGGGCACGTTCTTCGTCGCGTAGCCGTAGTACAGGAGGCCCGTCTTGCTGCGCAGGATGTTGGTCGCCGTGATGTCGAAGGCCACGTTCGAGGTGACGCTCGGAATGCCGACGAAGTCGATCGCGGGCAGGCACAGCTCGCTGTTGACCTTACCCACGCAGTAGGTCTGCACGTTGCCTTGGCAGCCGACCGGGCCGAGCGTGCTGACGCACACGTCGTCGATGGCGGCCTCCGTGACCGAGTTGTTCGGGTTGTCCGAGCAGCTGAAGCGGATGCGCGTCGTCGCCGTCGGCGTGACCACCGTGCCGAGGTCCACGACCGCCGTGTTCCAGCCGCCGAGGAGGCCGGTGTAGGTGCGCGCCGTCACCCAGTTCGTGCCCGCGGCGTTGGTGGCGATCTCCACGCGGAGGAAGTCGGCGTCGTTGTCGTCGTTGTAGAACCAGTAGGCGTAGCGCAGCTCGGCGTTGCCCGCCGAGAGGTCGATCGGCGGCGAGGTCAGGATCGTCGGGCCGCCGTCGACGTCCGCTTGGCCGACGTTCGTGCTGCCGGCGGTGCCCTGGCCCGTGAAGAAGCAGTTGACGCCCGTGCCCGCCGGGTTGTCCGTCTCGGGCTGGGCCTGCACGCCGTTCTGGCTCGTGCCGATCGGATCGCCGCGCTCCCACGCACCGGCGGTCACCGAAGTGTTGGTCACGGTCCAAGCATTGGCGGCCGTGTCGAAGTTGTCGCAGAACACCTGGTTGAAGGCGCCGATCGAGAAGGTCAAGACGCCTGCCGTCGGCGCATTGAGCGGGAAGGCGAGCGAGTTGCCGTTGCCGTCCGTGCCGCGCACGTAGTACGAGACCACCTTCGGCGCGATCTGGCCGGGAATCGCGCCCGAGAAGACGTTGCCGCCGACGGGCGCCATCGTGACCGCGGTGTACGCCGCGGCCGAGCCGACCTTGTAGAACAGCTGGGCGCCGGTGACCGTCGAACCGAAGTTCGAGACCATCGTCGCGTTCACGACGTAGGGCCCGTGCTGGTTGGTAGTGTTCGGAAGCTGGGTGACGTTGGTGATGCTGATCGGAATCAGCGTGATGCCCGGGAAGCCCTGCTCGCGGAAGGCCGAGTCGATGTCGTTGAAGTGCGGGGTCCCGTTCAGGATGTTGCCGTCGTCGTCATCGAGCGTGAGCCACTGGGTCTCGATCACGCTGCGAATCGTCGTCTGGTTGTAGCTGTTCATGTAGCCGAGGAAGAGCGCGTTCGCGATCGCCCCGCCGGCAGCCACGCCATTCGTGTTCTTGAGGTTGCGCCGCACCTTCCACGCGGCGCCCATCAGGGGCTCGCCGTCCGTGTGCACCGAGCCGTAGCAGCCGCCGCAGCAGTCGCCGCAGAACTGGCGCGTGTTGAGGCCCGTGCGGATTACGCCACCGGTGGTGAAGAAGCCCTCGCCGACGAGCGGCGTGTCCCACGTGTACATGGCCCAGATGTCGGCCGTGCCCTCGCCGGTCCCGTCCGAGCCGTTGCCGGTGCCGTAGATCACGTTGAGCCAGTGGCCGTCCTCGTGCGACACGACCGTCGAAAAGGCCGTGTTCACGCAGCTGCCGCCGGCCTGGTAGAAGTTGATCGACGAGCCGTTGAAGAACGCGTTGCAGGTCGAGGCGATGTTCGCGTTCGCGGTGTGGACGAAGTCCGCCTTGCTGTCGAGCGGGTTGATCGAGCGGATCCAGTCGCGCTGCACGTTGACGGACTGGAAGATGTTGGCCTGCGCGGTCTCGAGCGCGCCCGAGGCCGGATTCAGCAGGATGTTCGCGCTGGAACCCACGGGCACGGTGGTCGTGAGCGAGTAGGCGCCCCCGCCGCTCTGCTGGACGTTGTTGAAGCTGCCGACGTAGCTGAACGTGCAGGAGAGCGGCAGCAGCGCTCCCGCGTAGTTGAAGTCGCCGTTGGCATTTGTGAAGACCGTGCCCGCCGAGCTCTGCACGCGGGCGTACTTCATCGGCTGCTGGGTCTCGGGGTTCGCGGCGTTGTCCGGCCGCGACCCGGGGCTCGCCATGGTGAACACGCGGCCGCCGACGTCGAGGTAGTGAATGGCCTCGTCGCGGTCGACGACCTCACCGCTGCGCGCGTCGAGGAAGTAGACCGTGCCGAGCGCGTCCATGTCCGCCGGCAGGTACAGCACGCTGACCTTGTAAGCGAGCACGCCGCGGCGCTGCTCGCCGTCCTCGACCTGCGCGATCACGAGCTGCGGTTCCTCGGAGACCGAACCCACCACGCCTTCGTCCTTCTGGAACTGCTCGACGCCGCGCAGGGCCGCTTCGTCCGCCGTGTAGGTCGGCGTGACATCGAGGCCCGCGATGCCCGGCAGTGCGCGCGTCTGGATCGAGAGCAGGTCGCCGCGCGCGTTGAAGAGCACGTTGACGAAGCCGCCGTCGACGGGGACCCCGCCGACCATCTGCTGGAACTTGACCGTCTGCTTGTCGCTCGAGCCGATCATGCCGAGCGGCTGGAACAGGGTGCTGTACTCGACCAGCGTGCCGGGCTCGATGCCGTGGATGGTCTGCGACTGCGCGAGGGCGCCGCGCGCCAGAGTGAACCAATCCGCTTCGCTCACGGGCTCGAAGGCCGCCGCCACGGAGCCGCCGTAGAGGAAGTCGGCCTTGCCCGTGCCGGTGTCCATGGACACCGACCAGCTCGCGCCATGCTCCTTCCGCCAGTCGGAAAGTGCGTCTTGGACATTCGAGCGCTGGGCGACGGCGGGCGAGAGGGCCGCGCCGAGGGCGGCGAGGAGGATCGGAAGTCGCAGGTGCATCGAGGAGGTACCCGAGGAGATGGGAACGCGGTCCGGAGTTGCCGGAGCGCCTAGGGAGCGGGAGCCCGTTCAACCTGCGAACAGGCCCCGGGGTTCCGCTGAGACGGTCCGGAGGCGAACTTTGTTTCCTCCACTTTATTCCGCCGCGGGAATCCACGGGGGCGCCTGCGTGACATCTTTTCTGGTTTTTTTGCGGACGGAAGTTTGTTCCAGCCACGCGACATGGTGCGCGCCCAATGGTGCAGGCGGGAGGTCGCCGGCGGGCAACATGGCGCCACCCAGCCCCCCCGGCGACAAGCGCCACCGTGGGGCGCGGCAGCCGGCGCGGCGCCTAGACGCGTCGAACGGCCGCGAGCACCGAGCGCGTCGCGAAGCTCTTGTTGAGCGTGTAGAAGTGGAGTCCCGGGGCCCCGCCCTCGAGCAGGGCCCGGCACTGGAGCACCGCGTGCTCGATCCCGACCGCCATGACCGCGGCCGGGTCGTCCCCGGCCGAGCGCAGGCGCTCCGCGAGCTCGGCGGGGATCTTGGCCCCGCACATGCGCGTGAAGCGCTCGACCTGCGCCACGTTGGTGATCGGCATGATCCCCGGGATGATCGGGACGCGGATGCGGGCGCTGCGGGCGCGCTCCACGAAGGCAAAGTAGTCGCGGTTGTCGAAGAAGAGCTGCGTGACGAGGAACAGGGCCCCCGCCTCGACCTTGAGCCGCGTGTGCGTGAGATCGAGCTCCGCGCTCGCGCTCTCGACGTGTCCCTCGGGGTAGCAGGCCGCGCCGAGGTCGAGCTGGTAGTTCTCCTCGAGGTACGCGATCAGGTCGCTCGCGTGCGCGAAGCCGCCGTCCGTCGGCTGGAAACCGCTCGCACCCTTGGGCGGGTCGCCGCGCAGCGCGAGGATGTTCTCGATGCCCTCCCCCACCAGCGTGCCGATCTCCTGACAGATGTCGTCCTGCGTCACGCCGACGCAGGTGAGGTGCGCCATGGCCGTGAGCCCGAGCTCGCGCTGCACGCGCGTCACCGTCTGCAGCGTGCGCGCGCGCGTCGAGCCGCCGGCGCCATTGGTCACCGACACGAAGTGCGGCTGCAGCGCCGACTTCAGGTCGGCGATCGTCTTGAGCAGCGGCTCGACCTGCTCGTCGTTCTTCGGGGGGAAGAACTCGAAGCTGAACACCGGCCGGCCGCGGCCGTGCATCTCGCTGATCCTCATCGGGCGCTGTCCTCGAAAATCTGCTCGAAGCGGGGACGAAACTCGTCGGGGAACCGCACGGGCGCGAGCGAGTCGAGCGCCACGCAGGCGGTCACGTGCCGCGCATCGGCCGCGAGAGTTCCCGTGTTCTCGATGCGGTAGCGCAGGCCGAGCGACGAGTTGCCGAGGTGCGTGCAGGTGACGCGCACGAGCGGCCGGTCGCCGAAGCGCAGCGGCGCGTGGAAGTCGACCTCGCTGTGCACCAGCGGGAACCCCAGCCGCCGCACGGCGATCAGCTCGTGGTAGCGGATGCCGACATGGCGCTCCCACAGTGCCTCGAAGGCATCGTGCAGGAACCCGTAGATATTCGGGAAATACGCGATGCCGGCCGCATCGACGTCGCCAAAGCGCACGGACAGCGGGTACTCGAAGCCCTTCACTCGAAGAGCTCCGGCCACGTGGCGCGCACGGAGTCGAGCACGGCCTGCGCGAGCTTCTCGACCGTCTCGCGGCCCTCGGCGGCCGAGGCCTGCGCGGGATCGCCGCAGTAGGCCTGCGCGATGCCGATGTCGACGAAGTGGATCGCGCCGCGCCCGATCTCACCGACGAGATCGACCTCGACCGGCGGCAGGCTCGCGCGCACTTCCTCGCGCACATTCTCGACGTCCTGCGCGAGCACAAGGCTCGTCTCGTAGCGGCCGGCGTGATCGCCCTTGCAGAACGCCTCGCCGAGCGACTGCGCGAGCTTGCGGCGCGTCATGTCGACGAACACGACGCGCGCTTCGTCGAACTTGGGCTCCGAGCGGTCGAGCGCCACGCCGCGCAGCACTTCGACGTGCGCGGGCTCTAGGTGCCCGTTGACGAACACGATGCGCTTCACGCCGTGGTCCTCGAGCGCCTCGACCAAGTCCTGCAGAATCGACCAGAGCGTCGCGGGCTGGATCGAGAGCCGTCCGGCGAAACCGTCCGTGAAGCGCGTGACGCCGTAGTTCACGGCGGGCAAGACGAGCGCGTGGATGCGGTGCTCGCCGAGCAGCTCCGCTGCGCGCCGCGCCTGAGCGAGCGCGATGGTCACGTCCGTGTCGAGCGGCAGGTGCGGGCCGTGCGGCTCGGTGCAGCCCACGGGCAGGATCGCGATGCAGTCGGGCCCGAGCACCGCGGCCGCTTCAGGCCAGGTCAGCTTGGCGAGGTCCATGGAGGGCGCAGAGGGTAGCAGTTCGCATGGTCCCGCGCTGCCGCGCCGCTATCCTCTTCGCCATGCGAATCGCGAGCATCGGAGGCGGACCGGCGGGGTTGTATTTCTCGATCCTGCTGAAAAAAGCCTTCCCGCCAGTCGAGATCGACATCTACGAGCGCAACCGGCCCGACGACACCTTCGGCTGGGGCGTGGTGTTCTCCGACGAGACGCTGGGCAACTTCGAGAAGGCCGACCCCGAGAGCTACCGTGCGATCACGGGCGCGTTCCGCTACTGGGGCGAGATCGACACCTACATCGGCGACGCCTGCGTGCGCTCGACCGGCCACGGCTTCTGCGGCATGTCGCGCAAGCGCCTGCTGCAGCTCCTGCAGGCGCGCGCCACCGAGCTCGGCGTGCGCATGCACTTCCAGTCCGAGATCCTCGACGAGCGCGAAGTCGGCCCCGCGGACCTCGTGCTCGCCTGCGACGGCGTCAACAGCTCGCTGCGCAAGCGTCACGAGCAGCACTTCCGCCCCGCGATCCGGCTCGGCACCTGCCGCTTCGCGTGGCTCGGCACCACCAAGGAGTTCGAGGCCTTCACCTTCCTGTTCCGCGAGAACGAGCACGGGCTGTGGCAGATCCACGCCTACCCGTTCGAGAAGGGGCTCTCGACCTTCATCGTCGAGTGCCACGAGGACGTGTGGAAGCGCGCGGGCTTCGAGCGCGCGAGCGAGGCCGAGACCTGCGAGTATTTCCAGAAGCTCTTCGCCGACGTGCTCGACGGTCACCCGATCCTCTCGAACCGCTCGGTGTGGCGCGTGTTCCCCGAGGTGCGCTGCGAGCGCTGGAGCCACGGCAACGTCGTGCTGATGGGCGACTCGGCGCACACCGCGCACTTCTCCATCGGCTCGGGCACCAAGCTCGCCATGGAGGACGCGATCGCGCTGTGCGAGGCCTTCCGCGCCCACGGGCTCGGCGACGTGCCCAAGGTGCTCGCGGCCTACGAGCGCGCGCGCCGCGTCGAGGTCTCGAAGCTGCAGCGCGTCGCGCGCACGAGCCAGCAGTGGTTCGAGGAGTGCGCGCGCTACGTGAAGCAGGATCCGGTGCAGTTCACGTTCAACCTGATGACGCGCTCGCGCCGCATCACGTGGGACAACCTCGCGGTGCGCGACGCGCAGCTCATCGAGCGCACGCGCGTCGAGTTCGCGCGCCGCACCGGCGTGCGCATCGAAGCGGGAGCGCGCGCGCCCGAGCCGATGTTCACGCCGTTCCAGCTGCGCGAGCTGCGCCTGCGCAACCGCGTGGTCGTCTCGCCGATGTGCCAATACACGGCCGTCGACGGCGTGCCCAACGACTGGCACCTCGTGCACTTGGGGAGCCGCGCGGTCGGCGGAGCGGGGCTCGTGATCGCGGAGATGACGAACGTCTCGCCCGAGGGCCGCATCACGCTCGGCTGCGCGGGACTGTGGAACGACGCGCAGGAGAGCGCGTGGCGGCGCGTGGTCGAGTTCGTGCACACGCACTCCGCCGCGCGCGTCGGCATCCAGATCGCGCACGCCGGCCGCAAGGCGTCGTGCAGCGTGCCGTGGGAAGGCGACGCGCCGCTCGCCGACGCGCGCGCGTGGACCGCGCTCGGCCCCTCCGCGGACCCCTTCGGTCCGAACTGGCCCGCGCCCAAGGCCATGGAGCGCGCCGACATGGAGCGCGTGCGCGACCTCTTCGTCGCCAGCGTGCAGCGCGCCGATCGCGCCGGTTTCGACCTTGTCGAGCTGCACATGGCGCACGGCTACCTGCTCTCGAGCTTCCTCTCGCCGCTCTCCAACCGCCGCGCGGACGAGTACGGCGGCGCGCTCGAGAATCGCCTGCGCTTCCCGCTCGAAGTCGCGCTCGCCGCGCGCAAGGCGTGGCCCGCGCACAAGCCTCTCGCCGTGCGCCTCTCGGCCACCGACTGGCTCGACGAGCAGGGCGGTTTCACGCTCGCCGAGGCCGTGGTGGTCGCGCGCGAGCTGAAGCGCATCGGCGTCGACTTGATCGACGTGTCGTCAGCGGGCAACACGCCGCTCTCGCGCCCCGAGTACGGCCGCATGTACCAGCTCGGGCTCGCGGACACGCTGCGGCACGAGGCCGAAATCCCCGTGATGTCGGTCGGCGGCTTCCAAAACGCCGACCACGCCAATTCGGCCATCGCGGCCGGGCGGGCCGACCTTGTCGCGATCGCCCGCGCGCACCTCGCCGATCCGTACCTGACGCTGCATGCAGCGGAGAAGTACGGCTACGACGACCCGCACTGGCCCCTGCAGTACCTCGCCGCGAAGCCGCGCTAGCGCGAGCCGCTCGGCGCCGACGGCCCTCCCCACGCTACGATCCCGCGCGAGCCTGCGAAGCCGAACGCGACGTGTTCTTCGGAAAGAAGTGCGCGCCTCGCTCGTCCCATTCGCTCTCGAGCGACCCATGAAGCGCACCCTGATCGTCGTGCTCACGCTGGCCGTGCTCGCCGGAGCGTGGTGGGCCCTGCGTGAGCGGCCCGCGGCGCCGCCCGAGTCGCCCAACGTCGCGGTCGAGTCCTCGGGCGACGCGTCGACGCTCGCCCCGCCCGCGGTCGAGGAGCCAGCGCAGGAAAATCCCGAGCCCGCGCCGCCAGTGGAGAGCGCGCCGAAGCCAGACTCGCGCGAGCCCGAGGTCCTGTGGACCCTGCGCGGCAGCGTCGTGCGCGCGGGGCTCGCGGAGCCGGACGCGACGCTCGCGCTGCACCTCGGCGCGCGCCGCGTCGAGGCGCGCACGAGCCCCATCGGAGTGTTCGAGCTCGAACTCCCTCGCGCGCTCGCGGCGCCCGGTGGCATCGCGCATTGCACGATCGCGGATGCGCTCGGCCGTCCGTGCTTCGACGGTGCGGTGCGGCTCGAGCAGGATGTGCAAGTCGAAGTGCGCGATTCGCTCGAGCTGCGCGGTCAGGTGCTATGCAACTTCCCGCGCACCGACGAGCGGCTCGTGGTCGAGCTGTTCGAGCCCGCGCGGCGCGCGCGCCG
>Ga0169931_10003315_pt1 | contig 25573 bp, 18 predicted proteins | sample Kivu_15m_20L_FD_129675 | JGI IMG/M metagenome (GOLD analysis project Ga0169931, IMG submission 129675) | Freshwater microbial communities from Lake Kivu, Western Province, Rwanda to study Microbial Dark Matter (Phase II) - Kivu_15m_20L... | ecosystem: Environmental > Aquatic > Freshwater > Lake...
TCGCTACTTAAGCAAATCCCTGACAAGCTCAGCGTAGCGATGAGGAGGCGGATGTGTGGTTGGAGCGAAGAGTACCTGACGCAAGTCCTTATAAAATTAGGCACTTAGTGTGCGCTGGCCCTGCGAACCGCTGTTTCCAACCCTGCTGTGCCCACCGCCACTGTTGTTCCGACCGCTGACCAGCTTTACGTCTGAACCAGGCTGGAGGCCCACGCACTGGCCATACCATTAAGGATCACCGGCAGCCACGCTGCGGTATCCGGGCTGATGAATGCTTCATTACCGGCAGCAAGGCAGGCATGAGCCATTCCATAGAAGATACCAAGGACTGCCGAACACATAGCCAGATTCGTAATCAGGCTGTGTGATTCGCGCCTCAGTACAAGCGGCAGTGCGAGTGAGATGCTGAGCAGACAAAGGATGGGCCGCGTGAGTCGGGCATGCAGTGCGAGACTCTGATTGCGAACAGGGATGACGCCGGCAGCGGGTTTGCGAATGCGTTCCACAAGCTGGAATGAAGACAGGAGCCTCGTGTTGCGACCGCCGCTGCAGAGATAGTCGAAGGTGACGTCTGACACAATGAAGACATCCCTGCCGCTGGGAGTTGGCAGGATGCGATTGCGACCTTCGGGGGTCAGTGCATCCACATCGAGCACCCCGGTAACTTTTTGCAGGAGCCAGCCGTTTTGGCCGGGGGCTTGTGGCGGTGAAGACAGCCAGGATGCCTTTTCTGCCTTGAGGATAAAAGAGCGTTTGCAGAGTCGCCCTTCGCGAAATGCGAAGCGGGGGCCGACGAGTGTGCCTGATCCTGGCAGCACATGGTCTCCTGCAATATGGGTCAGGTCATTTCCGTAGTCATAAACAGGATCGACCCGCTGTATCTCTGCTGCGCGGCTGCCGCGAGGTGTCTGCAGTCGAACGGCCAGCGAGGGAATCACAAATTCCTGATTGACAAGGAGTGCTCCATTCAGAATGAGAGCAGTGACCAGCAGTGGACGCAGCAGTCTGAAGGCTGGAATACCGGCAGCCAGCAACGGAAACGTCTCTGAACTTTTTCGGAGCAGCGCAACAACAGTAACGGCGGAGACGACGATCAATATCGGCCCCGCCATCTCGAAGAAATCAAATGTGCGAAAAAAGTAGTATTCACCGATACGCCGGAAAAGCTCAACCTGGCCATTTGCTGTGGGCGTATCTCGAGCCAGATTGTCCTGAAACTCGTCGATGTTCATGAACAGGTCGATCACCACATACAGGCCCAGCGTGGCGACGAACAGCAGCACAAATGTGTGCAGAAATCGGCCTGTGACATAACGGTCGAAGGTAGTCAGCATGCGTCCCTGCCTGCAGCCGCTTACCGAGACTGGCAGGCTGCCTGTTTTTTTCAGATTTCCCCAAATGAATTACACCGGAAATCACTGCCTGGGGTCAAGAGGTGATTGGATGACAGCAGCAAAGCGGGAGAGGTCATTTCCGATGGCGGTGGCTTCTTCATGGGAGAGCAGGCCTCGGCCAAACCGGACGAGGTTGAATGCCGCAGCAATCCTGAAAGGCAGATCTTCCAGCCCGGCCCTGGAAAGCTGCGGAAGAAAGGCAACTCGGGCAGCTTCGGCGTTTTCGCGCGCCGTGGCGGATTCCGAGATGGAGAGTCCGCCGCGTTCACACAGTTCACAAAACTGAGAATAAAAGCGGATCACGGATCGTACGTGTGTGCGACTGGTTAAAAATCGATCGCGGAATGCGTTGAACAGCCCTCTTCCGGCGCCCGCGTGGAGGGTTCGCACTGCGAGCCCCATCAGTGTGATCATCAGAATCCATGCGGCTGCTGAGCTCAGGGTGAGTCGCCCGGACGAAGGTGCCAGCAGTGCTGTAAAAAATTCGCGGATAAATGGCCAGATTCCCTGGCGGCGGATTCGCTCGAACGTGTTCCGCGCTGCCTGCAGTACAGGCTGGAAAATTGCCCGCTGTCGCTCAGCACTCATGCTGTTGACGCTTCCCTTCCAGAAATCGCTGATGACCGCCTGAAAGCCCGAAAGCAGCGAACGCTCAGCAACCGAGCGGCTGGTGAGAATGCGGGCAGCCAGCGGAGTCGGATCAAAGGCGACCCAGCGCCCGCCAATCCATGCTTCCCCCCAGGCGTGGGCGTGACGGTCGAGAACCTCGTAGTGTTGTTTCTCCGGATTCCATTCACAGCCGCTGTAGCCGGTCACCAGTCGTGCAGGAATACCCATCGCCTGCAGCAGCAGAACTGCAGCTGACGCGAAGTACTCACAGTGCCCCGCACGCGACTCGAACAGGAAATATTCAACAGGATCTTTGTCAAATGGCACGGTGGGCTGGTCAAGTGTGTAACGGAAACCGTTTTCCGAGTTCAGCCATTCAAGAGTTTTGCGGAGTCGATCCACTTCAGACGCGAGGCGAGTGCGGGGGCCGGACAGCCGCCGAGCGAGCTCGTACAGCCTTGGGAGTCGATTACTGATTTCGCCCATTCGGTAGAACCGCGAAGCCTGTTCATTCAATTGTGTAAACCTGAGCTGCTGCACAGACGCCGGCAGCCGCGGATCAATATGCCAGAACGGCGACGCTGCCTCGGGCTGAAGGAGCAGCGAAGGGCACTCAACAATAACTGTCATCGGTCCCACTGGAGCAGTTGCGGAGCCCGGCCCCAACCACGTGAGCATATTCGCCAGCGATCGAAGATTGATGGTTCTGCCTTCAGGTGGAGTGATGCGGGCAATGGGATGCGGAGCAAGCACAACCCGGCTTTGAGGTTGTTGGGCGGTCAGCGTAATCTCATGAAATGCCGCCATTTGCGGAAATGGGAGATTCATATCCGGAGTGTCAAATTGTGGCGAAGTGGAAATCCAGCGGCCGCGGTCATAGGCCGCGAACACCAGTCCCCGCAGTTGAAACTCGTCCACTTTGAGCGACTTTTGGAGCGCTTCCACGCGCTCCGGTTTGCGTTCCGGCAGACTGCGGACGTGGAACGTAAAAGCCAGCCGATTGCTTTGCAGCAGTGAGCCGGTCTGGCCGAGCTGAACGCTGTCGGAGAATCCAGTGCTGCTGTTTCCTGAACCGCCGGCAGAAGCTGTGTTCGCGAGCCCAATTCCGCCAGAGACCCAGATACGCGGGAATACAGCAAAAACAAACAAGCCCACCAGAATGGAGATGATCCAGGAACCGAGGACTGAAAAGCTGAAACGCCAGCCAGTCCAGATATCCCCCGGATCCCGATCGAGTCCATGTCGGATGATGACTCCGACAAGGCCCTGCTGTTGCGGAGCGATGGAGCTGGACTTAGGAGCGATTCCGAGGAATCCGCGAAAGAATTTCAGCAAGCGTCGTCGCCACGGAACGCGTACTCGCGGCTCACCCGCGCCGGCAGCAGCCACCGTCGCCGTTTGCTGATTGTGCCAGAGAGCAGTTCGGTAAAGCGAGAACACGGACAGCGTCCAGATCATCAGCAGGGACATCAGGAACAAAGCGGTACCGAATCCAACGCTGGCCGTGAGCACACCGGCAGTTGTGACCTGAAGAACTGAAAGGGCGGCCAGCCACCAATACTGCCGCGGCGTTTTTTGCATGCCCAGAACAATCCACGTCAGGAAGACGAGGAAGTCAGTGCCAGCTGTCAGTCGTTCGAGGTTGGAATCTGAAAAGTTGTTCAAAGCCACGGCGAGCGCTGCCAGTCCCAGCAGGTTGGCGGTGAGCGTAGAGAGCAGCTTTCTGCGATGATGATCGACATAAAACAGCGTTAAAGCGGCTACCAGAGGAGAGAGGGCTGCGGGAAAAATGCGAGACAGGCTGGAAGCCAGAATTAATCCTGCGAATCCAGTCAGCAGTCCGATGCTGATGAGAAACGTTGCTTGCAGCCGACGGTCTGCAGAGGAGATGGCAGCTGTGTTCATAAAGTAATCTGCCAGGCAGCGGCGTCGATAAACCAGGCCGACAGGTGTTGCTGGAGACAGGGCAGGATTTCAAGCCGAGAGATCAGGTGCGGATCGAAGCGGTTTTGAGCGGCCGCAAGATCTGATAGTACCGCCCGGGCCACTTCCGGCCGTGGAGTGATCAGAATCAAATGCTGGCTGTGTGAAGTCGAGAGGCCAGCGGCGCGAAGGAGTTCTGGCAATGGCGGAGCGGGGGAGGGATTGCACGTGGCAAGTGCTCGCAGTGACGCTTCACGGAAAGCACTCGCACCCTGCACATCGACATCGTGGAACTCCTCTCCGGCGATCAGGAGTCGATGACGACCGGCCGTGCTTTTCTGAGCCTGATCTACACACAGGGTCGCGGCAAAGGAGATCGCTGTTTCCAGTTCCTCAGAAGACGCCCCGAAAGTCGAGCAAAGGTCCAGCAGCAGGACGAGTCCGGTTTGACGATTCTGCTGGTGCTCGCGAACCATGAGTGATGTGTGGCGGGCAGAGCTGCGCCAGTGAACAGCGCGTCGGTTGTCACCCGGGCGGTATTCGCGAATACTGTGAAATTCATCGTCCTGCAGTCCCTGCCGAGGTGTTGCGGAGGACTCAGAATCCTGCAGGTGACGATCTCGCCGCTGCCATGCTGGTAACAGCCGCCCAATTGTCGGATAAACGAATAACTCCGCAGAATGCTCGAATATCTGGCCTCTTTCCCCAATGCCCAGCGGAAAACGGCTGGATACACGCAGCGGACCAAAGCGATACACACCCCGCCGGGGCAGCGACAACTGATAGCCGGCCGACCGAGCGCCACCGGGGGCGATACGCACGAAGACAACGCGAGGCTCGGCCTGGATGCCCTGACCAACGACAAGGTCACGAACTTCAATCAGCCGTGACGATAGACGTCGCTTATGGTTTGTAATGCTGACTTCCACCGTGAATAAGCTGCCGGCCGGGGCAGAATTGGGGAGCGTCCGGGCAATCGTGATCCGCGAAAGCATCGCCACAACGACCCAGCCATTCAGTACAAAACCGCCGGCCATCAGCCCAAAAACAAGAAGCAGCATGTTGCCCGTATCCGGATTGCCACCCGTAAGCGCCGCGACAGCGATTATCAGCATCATTCCGAGGCAAATGAGCCCCTCGCGAGGCACAAGGACGCGTGGCCCCAGGCCGATTCGCTGAGCGAACGCGGCCAGACGCTGACCAACAAACGCCGAGACGATCGCCAGCACCAAAAACAGGACACCCAGCCCGATCAGAGCCAGTCGGCCTTCGGCAGGAAACTCAGGATAACTGAACGGCAACACAAAGGCCGCGAGGAAACTGGCAGTCGCGGAAAGCAGCTGGACCACAAGCCCGGCGCCGACCGAAATCGGAAGCACTCGAGGTTCGTCACGGCTCGCTGACATCTCTGCAGTTCCCTCGGAAATGACTTCAGGCATTCCGCTGATCAGTCGTCTGAGCAGAACCGGTGTCGGAACTTAGCTCGGCCTGGCCTGACGGCTGATCAAAATTGAGCGTTCGCTGGCGGTCTGAAAGACCGGTGAGCTCGCGAAACAGAAAACTTGGCTGAATGTCCTGATTGCCCTGGTACTTACCAGTCCTGTATTCAGTGATCGCGCCTTCAACCGTATGGTAAAAGATCTGACAGACCTGCACCGCCGGATATACTCGAATTGGCTGGATGGCAATCATTTCAAGTGTCCAGTAACCGCAGAAGCCGACGTCGCCGAAACCAGCCGTGACATGCACGAACATTCCCAGTCGCCCGATGGAGGAACGACCTTCAAGCATTGGAACCAGATTGCGGGTTTCCGTGTATTCCATGGTGCGGCCCAAATACATCTGATTGGGCTGCAGCACGAGTCCCTCGGGCGGGATCAGAATTCGGCGGAACCGATTCGGCCGCCGCATGTCGAGCACGATTTCTTCGTAGACAAGCAGTTCGTCGTGCAGTCGAAGATTGTAGCTGTTGGGATTGAGCTGTTCGTCGTGAAATGGCTCGATCCGGATATCACCGCCCAGCCGAGCTTTAATTTCAGAACCGCTGAGAATCATGAAACACCTGCAGCACCGGTTGGCCCGGCCGGCCAGAGAGATGGGAAAACAGACAGGCAGAGCAGCAGATTAGGTGAGAAGGGGGAAGGAATCAACCTGCAGGCCGGGGAACTAAGAAGTTGAGGATGTAAGCGGTCGGTAGCTTGCCTGAAAGCTCGCCACAGTGTCTACTTCACGCCTCCGATCAGCGGATCGTCGCTCCCCGCCGTACCACCCGCCCTCCCGCCAACACAGGGTTCCGCAATGACTCGCCACCTGAGCTCTCTAAGATGCACAGCCGTCCTCATGCTGTTCCTGATTCCATTCCCGGCTGCAGCCGACGACTTTCAATACGAGTTTCAGGACCTCAGGATTCCCAAAGCGACCGCTGAAGAACCTGTTCGTGGACAACTCTCCACGGCCGCGGCCGCTCAGTACCTCGATCAGGGGTCGCTCGCCTGGAGCGGCAGCAGGAACTGCGTCAGCTGCCACACTAACGGAACCTACATGACTATCCGTCCCGCACTTTCGCCAACACTGGGGCCACCGAACGAATCCAACCGCAGCTTCTTTCTGGATCAGTTCAGCAAACTGAAGGATCAACCTGTTGACCGACTCAAACAGGCTACCCGACCCGCTCAGGTGATTTATATCGCTGCCGGACTCGCCGAATGGGATGCTCACGTCATCGGCAAGCTCTCACCTGAAACCGCTGCTGCTCTCGAACTGATGTTCTCAATTCAGACAGATGAAGGCACATGGGGGACTCTGGATTGCTGGCCACCCTTTGAGTCAGATGCATGGCATGAAGCCACGGTGGCGGCAATGGCTGCTGCCGCAGCACCAGGCTGGCTGGAGTCCGTGCGATCGGAAACCGGAAACCCGCAACTCAAGGCGGCAGTCCTGAAACTTGAAGCCTACCTCAGCAAGGACAACGGAGCTCCGCATGATTACGGACGCGTTCTGCAGCTCTGGGCCGCTGCCCGAGTGCCACAACTTCTGGATGATGCCCGTAAAAAGCAGATCATCGATATGATCTGGAAACATCAGCGTCCCGACGGTAGCTGGTCCTTGCGGTCGTTCGCCGCGCCCGAAGCCTGGGGTAATGGCAATCGCGCTGCAAGGCTGCGTGCGGAATCTGATCTGGAGAACCCCGCCGGCGATGGACACATGACCGGTCTGGCAGTCGTGGTGCTGAGAGAACACAACGTCGCCGCTGATGATCCCCGCCTGAAAAAAGCCGTCAGCTGGATCGCGGCGAATCAACGTGAAAGCGGACGCTGGTGGACGCGATCGCTGAATACCGATTCGTGGCACTTCATCACCTACAGCGGAACCGCATATCCATTGCTGGCACTGCAGATGTGCAACGCGATTCCCGTCGCAGGAAAGTAAGCCACTCTCTGCATTCGATCATGTCATGGCCGCACGCCGACAGTGGCGACGAATGCGCGAAACTGACTGCAGCGTTTCCGGGCGCCCTGCTTCCGTATGGAACCTGCGACGAAAGTTTTTGACAAGGTCGAGCCACGTTTCTGCACTGCACTCCAGCCGTGTCAGGATCGGATCAAGCTGAGGAGGAATTCGGCCAGGTTTTTCCATTCGTATCTGACGACCAGTCCAGTCGATTAACTGGAGATACTGGTCGAGTGTCATCTGCAGGCAACCGCGATTGGTGAGTCGACGCGGGGGGCTTTGCACGCAGACCTGCGGGGCCTCCGGGGTCAGCGCAATTGGGGCCAGCCAGCCAGCATTGGGGCCCGGTTCGTTTTCCGAATTCACAGACACGGCAGAGGAGGTTGCAGCGATGGCCTGGCGATCAGCAATCCTGTCCCGCAGACTTGTGAATTCACTGGTTTCGGGCGTCTGAGCAACCGCAGCACGGATCGGGTTAAGATCCACGTAAGCCATGCAGGACGCAATTGCAGTCTCATCAAGCAGTGGGTTGGCCTTGAACCGCGATTCCCAGAAGTGACCAGTGAGGTTGTCGTCTCGGTTGGCACGCTTGGCAATTGGTTCAGAAATGCACTTCATAAACCATGAAACACTGGACAGCCGAAAACGCTTTTCGGCAAGGCCCGCCTGATCGTTTCGGATGTGACTGAGCTCTTCAGGGGTGGGGGCCGCAGGAAGGCCAGTGGGTGTGCGACGCTGCGGAAAGAGCATCCACCAGCGAAATGCCACTTCGTCGTCAGACCACTGGCAAACAACATCCGGGCGAGTTCGAATGACCAGATGCATGTGATTGCCCATTAACGCATAACCAAGCGTTTCTATGGCAAAAATACCTGCCAGTTCCTCGAGACGACTGCGGATCCATTCGCGGCGATGCGAGTAATCCTGGCCGGACTTGCGATCCCGACCACACAAATGATTCCGTCGCACACAGCGACTGATCAGGTGGAACACCTGAACATCCGTCCTTGAAAAAATTTCACGACGATTCACCCGTGGCATGTCAGACCTTTTCAAGCACTGGCACAACAGTTTTTCACAACAAAAAGCATACCAAGGTGCATGGCACCCGTACAGCAAACAGCATATCAAGGTGCATGGCACCTTTACAGCAAATTTTCAGGGAACGACTGAAAAAAAACTGAGTTTTTTATTCATGTACGTGATTGAGAAGTTGGATGAAGTCTTCGCTGAGCCCGGCTTCGCGGCGGGGTTCGGCATGAAACTGGTCACCGCGGGCGCGGGACGGTCTGATGGGCCAGTGCAGGGCCTGGGTCCATGCCTCCCAGTCACTTTGATGGGGGCGTTTGAAACGCCTGAGCCATTCGATGCCAAACTGCACGTGGCGGATTTCGTCGCGATGGATTGCCCGCATGATCGCGGCACTGCGGAGGTCACCTGCGTTGCGGAACCACGTTTCGAATTCAATGGTGTGATCGAGGTTCGCACCTTCGAAGACGAGCGGCAGGCCAGCGACGTATTCCAATTCGGAGCGGAATTCGAGGGCTTTGGTCCAGATCCAGCCATTGACTGGCTTGTCGCCAAATTCCAGCCCCAGCTCGTGAGCCCGCTGGATGTGCAGGCGTGTGTGGCGTTGTTCGTCGAGCATGATGCGGGCCAATCCACTGCGGAATTCGGCTGGCGCAGCGGGGAAGGCGAGCAGGACCATGGCCATGACTTCAAGCGCCTGAAGTTCGTGATTGGCCATGATGTGGTGGGCGATGGCGCGTTTGGCGGGGTCTTTGAGAGCCTCAGCTTTGGGCATTGCGGGGGCTGTGCGGCGAGCGGCGAAGCGGAGTGCATCGGGGCGGGCGGGCTGATCAACGCGCAAGGCCGATTCTGGAGTGAAGTCGGTGAGTTCGGTGGGGCGTACGAGCTTAGTCGGGAGCTCTGCTGAGAACAGCACCTGTCGGGCAAAGGCAGAAAGTTCCATTGCGGTTCAGTGACTCAACAGCCAGGCGAAAAGTCCCTTTGCCAGGTGCATTCGGTTTTCGGCCTGGGCAAAGACGATGCTCTGGGGGCCGTCAATCACATCATCGGTGACTTCCAGACCGCGTTTGGCCGGAAGATCGTGCATGAAGACGGCGGAGGCGGGTGCGAGTGCCATCAGGCGACTGTTGACCTGGAAGTCGGCAAAGGCAACTTTGCGACGTTCAGAGTCGTCTTCCTGACCCATGCTGGCCCAGACATCTGTGTAGACGATATCGGCCGTCCGCACGGCCGTGTCAGGATCGCTGGTGCAGAAGACCTTGTGGTTCGGGTATCGCTGTGTGAGCCGCAGCAGGAATTCCGGGGTGAACTGGAACCCTTCCGGGGCAGCGAGAGTCATTGGCATTCCGCTCATGGCAGCCGCAATGGCCAGCGACATGGCAACGTTATTTCCATCACCAACAAAAACAAGATGTCGCTGCGTGGGGCTGGAAAGGGTTTCGCGTATGGTGAGCAGATCCGTGAGTGCCTGACAGGGGTGACGTTCGTCGGAAAGCCCATTGATAACGGGACAGGATGCGTGCGCCGCCATGTCTTCAATGAGTTGCTGTGAGAAGGTGCGCATCGTGATGAGATCGCTGAATGAACTGATCACGCGCGCCACATCAGCGAGGCTTTCGCGACCGTTAAGCCCGGCTTCTGCGGTCGTGAGAAAGATTCCGGAGCCTCCGAGGTGAATCATGGCAGCTTCGAAGCTGTTGCGAGTGCGCAGCGAGGGTTTCTCGAACAGCTGCACAAGCACTCGACCTGGAAACAACTGTGGTCGCTGGCCCTGGCGGAAGAGTTGTTTGAGTTCCTGGGCTTTGTCGAGAATTGCGTGCAGTTCGTCCGGGGTGATATCAAAAAGGGAGGTCAGGTGCTTCATGATCCGGAAGCCGATGATCGGCGGGCAAGAGTGCGAAACCGGCAGAGCGGACTGTTGACCGAAGTCCGCACCAAAACGTTATCCTGGCACCTTTGGCGACTGGAGTTAAGCGAAAACCGCAGAAATTTGTCGGGAGTTCATGATTCGGGGGCAATGGAAACGGCGATCGACTTAAAAGCGGGGGTTTTGGAAAGCGGATCAACCTCGTGTGGCACCAGCACATTGGCCTCGGGGTAATACATGGCCGCATTCCCCTGCCGAATGTCGAAAGGCCGCACAAGAATGTAACGCATTTCTCCGGCTGAACTGCGAATGCGAACTCGCTGATCGACAGCCAGCCCCATCTGAAGAATGTCGTCGGGGTGCATCAGGATCACGTCCCGGCGTTCCTGGCCCCGATAAATGTCCTCTTCGTCATAGACCACGCTATTGAACTGCCCTTCGGACCGGAGCGTCATCAGCTGCAATTGTCCGGGTTGAAGCCCGCGACCTGGAAGCGGCGCCACATGAAACTTTGCGCGGCCTGTGGGAGTCGGAAACTGATAATTCCGCACGGCGCGGCCTGGGACGTGAAATTCCTTTCGCTCGCCATCGATACTCTTCAGCTCTTCGTAACCGGGAATCAGATCTGCAATGAGTTCCCGAATTGCCTGATGGCTGTGCATCGTGGCCCAGTCCAGTCGCGGGTCATCCCTGAAGACGCGCTGGCCAACATCCGCCAGAATCGCTGCTTCGCTGCGGGCGTGCGGATGTCGTGCCGGGCCGCCATCGCTGAGCCGCACGAAGCTGAACATGGATTCCTGCGTTGTGGGCTGCGGTTCTTCATCGCGAGGAAGCACGGGCAGGATGAGCGTTTCCTGACCGGTACCCCAGGCGTGACCGGTATTGAGCGTGGTGGAAAGATAGACGATTGTCTTTATCCGGCTCAGCGCATCGAAGGCTCGTGCCGCAGCCGGATTGCTGCCATACAAATTGCCGCCGAGGCACAGCGCGAAATCCATTTTCCGGGCCCAGGCGGCATCCATGCAGGCCATGGTGTCCAGCCCTGGAGATTTGGGTGGCTGTATTCCCAGTCGCTTTTCGAAACGCTCCAGAATATGCTGCTTGAGAGCCGGCGTGACTCCGACGGTGCCCAGACCCTGAACGTTGCTGTGGCCGCGAATCGGCATCAGCCCCGCATGCTCACGTCCGACCATTCCTCGCAGCAGTGCAAGGTTGGCGATCGTGTGAACGCTCTGAGTCCCGTGCAGGTGATGAGTGATACCCATGCACCAGCCAATGATCGCATTTTTCGATCCGCAGTAAGCGTTGGCGATGCTTCGAATCTGCTCACGATCAACCCCGGACTCCTCGATGATCCGGTCCCATGCAACCCCCTGCACGTGTGATGCGAATTCCGCGAAGCCCTCCGTGTGGCGTTCGATGAAGGAGGTGTCCTGCGACTGAAGTTCGAGCACCTGTTTGGCGATACCGGTGAGCAGTGCGAGGTCGCCACCGACGTGAGGCTGAACGTACATGCTGGCAATGTCGGTGCCAAAGAGCAGACTGCGGACATCGCTGGGGACGCGGAAATTCTTCAAGCCCAGTTCCTGCAGCGGGTTGATGACGATCACTTTGCCGCCGCGACGACGCAGCTGCATGAGCGATCGCATCAGACGCGGGTGATTGGAGGCCGGGTTTGCTCCAATCAGAATGTACAGATCAGCATGATCCAGATCCTCTAAACGAACAGTACCGGCTCCCGTGCCCAGCGCCATGTTCAGGCCCACGCCGCTGGCCTGGTGACAGTAGTAGGAACAGTTGTTGACGTAGTTTGTGCCGAAGAGCCGCGCAAGCAGCTGGAACAGGAAGCCTGCCTCGTTGGATGCTCGGCCGCTGGCATAAAAAAAAGACCGCTCCGGCCCCGCCCCACCCATGCGTTCGGCAATCAGCGACAGTGCCTTGTCCCACGTTATTGGCTGATAGGAGTTTTTCCCGGGGGCAAGATAGAGTGGTTCGGTGAGTCGCCCGGAATTTTCCAGCTGCCGCGAAGTCATGCCGCGAAGCTGGCTGAGCGTCATGCTGGCGATTGCACTGGTCTGCAAGCCACCCTGCAGATCTGACGCCATCGCCTGAAAAGATTTTTTGCAGACTTCAGGGAAATGACCGCCCTCGTTGACCATTCCCCCGAGCTGCCCACCCATGCCCACCGCACACGTTTTGCACGTGTTTTTGGAACGCATCGCCCTCCACATATTCCACCAGCCCACGCGCCGGGCCAGACGCAGACTGTACATGATGGCCTTCCAGCCACCGCCACTGCGGGGTCGCTTGATCATTGTCAAAATTCCTGTACTGCACTCATCGTGGAAAAAATCGACAGAGGAACGATAAGCCGGGTTTTGTCGAGGATGTTCATTTCTCTGGGATGCCGGTTACCCGACACCTCTTGCAGCCCACCCGAAGGTCTGCGAAACGGACCGCTTCGCCACGGAAAACCGTTGTCCCTTCTGCATGGCCTTGCTCCCGATGGGGTTTACCCAGCCAGCCGGTCACCCGGTCTGCTGGTGCGCTCTTACCGCACCGTTTCACCCTTGCCACGACCCGCTTGAACGCCCGAAGGCGGCCGCACGGCGTTCGGCGGTTTGCTTTCTGTTGCACTTGCCCGATCCTTGCGGATGGTGGGTGTTACCCACCATCGTGTCCTGTGGAGCCCGGACTTTCCTCTGAATGTTGCCATCCAGCGAACACCTGCTCCTCTGCCGACCCGCTTATCATAACAGTGACAGAAGGCCGACGCAGCGGGAATTGGTGGGCGGATGCAGATTCCGGGGAAATCTCGGGACACCAAAACGGTCAGACTGTCGCAGATTTGCACTCGGAATCACGCACCAGGGTACATGGCACCTTTCAAGCCCGGCACCGCTCAAAAATCTGCCAAATTCCATGGGACAACGTCTTTTTTTTAAGTGAATATCACTTTTCCAATTTTTTTGGTGCCCCCCGGCACGCAACGACGGCATACTTTCCAGCAAGATGTGCTGGCGGTTTCAAGTTCCGCAATAAGGATTCCACAGGAGGATGCATGACAACAGGCAGGGGTGAACAACCTGAACAGCCTCGCTGTCTCGTGCAGGACGCTCAGCGACTGGCGGATGTTGAGCATAAGCATGATCGCATTCGGGAGCTGCTGCGGGTGGCGGTGGCCGACGCAGTGCTGCTTCAGGATCCTGCCAATCTTGCCTGGCTGACCGCTGGCGCGGATCTCAGCCGCAACACTCAGGATGGCTGTCAGACCAGTTTGTTTGTGACGGAAGATGCAAGGGTATTCGCAACCAACGCGGTGGATTCTGCGCAGTTGTTCGAGCGGGATGTCTTTGGTCTTGGATTTCAGTTGAAGGAGCGGGAGTGGTTTCAGCCACATGGGGCGCTGATCGAGGATCTCTGCCGAGGTCGCAGGGTTCTCTGTGACAGCCACGTTCCGGGAACTCGCCCGGCCGCCCGACCGCTGCAGGCACTGCGACTGGCCCTGACATCGCTCGAAATTCACCGGCTGCGGCAGCTTAGCCGAGTACTCGTGCACGCTGTTGAAGTGACCTGCGGACAGCTGCAGCCTGGCGTGACGGAAGCAGCGGCCGCTGGCGAAATCAGTCATCGGTTAATTCGCCGCACGGTTCAGCCTGTCCGAATTCAGGTGAGTGCGGATGGTCGCAACCGCCGTTATCGTCGCTGGGGATACGGTGAGGATCCGATTTGTGATTACGCGTCTGTTTCGTGCACGGCGCGGCGCTGGGGGCTGCACGCGGCCGTCAATCGGACCGTCTGTTTCGATGAAGCTCCGCAAGAGCTCGCGGCTGCCCACCAGAAAGCGGCACTGGTGCACGCCACCGGCCTGCACTTCACGCGCGCTGGCGAAACGCCAGCGGCCGTCTGGGCACGCGTCCGCCGGATTTACGAAAAATTCGGCATGCCGTCCGAATGGTTTCTTGCTGATCAGGCTGATCTGCTGGGATATCGTCCGTCGGAGCATCAGTTTGTCCCGACTTCTGACCTGATGCTGCAGCCTGGTATGGCGGTTTTCTGGCATCCCAGCGTCGATGCGGCGATGCCGGGTGACACCGTGCTGCTGGGGGTTCAGCGCAGCGAATTCCTCACGGAATCCTCAGTGTGGCCCGAACTGCGGGTACACGTGCGAGGTCAGGAGTGGCGGTGTTGCGGAATTCTAGGCCTTGAGCGGGACGTGTCGTTTGAGCAGAGCGGCAGATGGCCATCAGAAAACGAGCGCACCGGGCTTGATTTTCCCCAAAATCAACCCGAACCCGCTCGCCTCGAATCGGTCTGGGAACTTGACCCGGCAATCGTCAGAATGCTGCGGCCCTGACCGGCATCCGGCGCCTCACAGTCCTCTTCTTCCCGGCGTTCTCTCATGGCCATCGACATTCCTGAAGCCGAGTTCACCTTCAGCTACGCACGCAGTGGCGGTCCAGGTGGACAAAACGTCAACAAAGTCTGCTCAAAGGCAATCCTGAGCTGGGACATTGGTGCTTCAGCCGCTCTGCCGCCGACGGTGCGGGAGCGGTTTCTGAAGAAGTACGCGCGGCGGATTTCAAAGGAGGGGGTGCTGCAGATCACCAGCCAGCGATTTCGCGATCAGGGGCGGAATGCGGCGGCCTGCCGCGCGCGACTGATCGAGTTAATCGCTGAAGTGGAAGCCCCCCCTGTCCAGCGGAAAGCCACGCGCCCCTCCAGCGGTGCCAGACAGCGTCGTCTTGCCGACAAGAAACAGCAGTCCGCCCGCAAGGCCTTTCGCCGTAAACCCGGTTCAGACGGATGACCTGAACTTGTGGCTGCTCAGAACTTCCGTCACGATACACCGCCCATACCGCCAGTCATTTCTTCAGGGTTCAGGTCCATGTCCATGTCCGCTCAGGTCTTGTCCGTTTACCGTTCGATGCAGATGATCCGTCAGACGGAAGAGGAACTGGCGCGGTGCCATCAGCAGGGATTGATCCACGGAGCCTGCCACACTTATGTCGGTCAGGAGGCGATTGCCGCCGGTGTCTGTCATTCGCTCACTCCCCAGGACAGCGTCTTCAGTACTCATCGTGGCCACGGCCACGCGCTGGCCAAGGGGCTGCCGCCAGTGCAGCTGATTGCCGAACTTTTCGGCCGCGAAACGGGCTGTTCCCGCGGACGTGGCGGTTCCATGCACCTGTTCAGTCCTGAAATCGGCATGATGGGGACCAGCGGCATTGTCGGGCCCTGTATTCTCCAGGCCTGCGGCGGTGGCTACAGTTCAAAAATACTCAAAAACCAAACTGTTGCTGTGGCCTTCTTCGGTGATGGGGCTGTCAATAACGGAGCGTTCCATGAGGGGCTCAATATGGCTTCCATCTGGAAGCTGCCGGTGCTCTTCATCTGCGAAAACAACCAATACGCCACGGAAGTGCCTTTCAGTTATTCCAGTGGCAACCCCAGCGTTGGCAGTCGCGGGGCGGCCTACGGCATTCCGGGCTTCGAAGTGGACGGCAATGATGTGCTGGCCATCACCGAAATCGCAGCCGCAGCCGTCAGTCGAGCCCGCAGCGGCGAAGGACCGACACTCATCGAATGTCGCACCTACCGCACCCGCGCTCATTCCGAAGGCATGGGAGACTTCACATACCGCACACGAGACGAAGTGGAACTCTGGAAAACGCGCTGCCCCATCCTGCGAATTCGCGACAGCCATCCACAGCTCGCTGCGGAATTCGACGCCATCGACGCGGTCATCCGCGAAGAAGTCCGCCGCGCCCGCGAAGATGCCACGGCCGCCGCACCTCCGGCCCCCGAACACGCCGCCCTCCATGTCTACTCATCCCGCCGACCCGCCACTGCTCCTTCCACAGAACCTGCACCCGGCGAACGGCAGCTGACCTTCGGACAAGCCACCCTTGAAGCTCTCACCCACGCCATGGCCGCCGACCCAACGATCTTTGTCATGGGCGAAGGTATCGGCAAACGCGGCGGGAACTTCGTCACCACCAAAGGACTCTACGACGTCCACGGTCCCGAACGACTTTGTGATACTCCCATCTGCGAACGAGGCTTCGTCGGTCTGTCATGCGGAGCAGCAATGACCGGCACACGTCCGGTCATCGATTTCATGTTCGCTGACTTTGTTCTCGATTCCGTCGGAGAGATTGTCAATCAGATCGCCAAAATGCAGTACATGTCCAGCGGTCGCCTGTCGATGCCCGTGCTGCTCCGCGGATGCATCGGCATCGGACATTCCGCCGCCACTCACCACTCCGGCAGCTATCACTCTGTCTATGGGCAGGTACCCGGTCTGCGAGTCGCTGTGCCCTCAAACGCCTACGACGCCAAAGGATTGCTCACCCGGGCTCTGCGCTGCGACGACCCGGTTATGTTTCTTGAACATCGCGAACTTCTGAACACTCGTACCGCTGTCCCTCCTGAAGACTATGAAATCCCCTTTGGCCGCGGCCGGCTTGTGCAACCCGGCACCAATGTCACCGTCGTTGCCCTGGCCCGCATGGTGCAACTCGTACTGCAACTGCTCCCCGAGCTTGCTCAGGACGGTATCTCCGTGGAACTGATCGATCCCCGCACGGTTTCACCTCTGGATACAGAGCTGATTCTGCAGTCAGTGAAAAAGACCGGCCGACTCCTGATCGTCGAAGAAACTCCCGCTGCCTTCGGCCTCGGAGCGGAAGTTGCTGCTCAAATCGCCGATGCAGGCTTCGACTTTCTGGATGCTCCCATCCGTCGCCTGAATGGTGTCTTCGCACCCACACCGTATAGTCCATCTCTGGAAGCCGCTGTTGTTCCGTCCTCCGCTCAGATCACGACTGCTGTCAGAGAATTGGTGAGTGAGTGAGCGTTTTGGCATGATGTTCACTGGTCGGTTTCTTCCGTTTTCAAATAAGTGTCCTGGGAATTTACTGTCGTATGATGCGGTCTCCCGTGTTCAAATATCTGCTGGCCCGTGGGGTGTGAGCCACTTCTCACTTCTCACTTCTCACTTTGCCACGCGTTGCCGGAACTCCTGGCCCGCGGGCTGCCTCCTCGCGGCTCAGCAGTCTCTGCCAATTCGTTTTTTCTGAGCGACAACATGCCGTTACCGGAGGATTGACATCCCCCGCACGCCTTTGCAACTTTTCCTGCGCGTTACCGGAACTCTTTTCCCGCGAGCTGCCGCTCGGCGGCTCTCCTTCACTTTTTTCCACACAAATATGCCAACTCCCATCATAATTCCTCGCCTCGGATGGTCCATGGAAGAAGGTACGTTTGCAGGCTGGCAGAAGCAGCATGGACAGTCGATACGTCGTGGGGATGTGCTGTTCGAGCTGGAAGGTGAGAAGGCGGTGCAGGAGATTGAGGCGATTGATGAGGGCACTTTGTTTATTCCGCCGGACGGGCCGAAGTCTGGCGCGGTTCTGAAGGTGGGGGCGGTGATTGGATATTTGCTGGCGGCTGGCGAGCAGTCTCCGGCGGCGTCCGCTGTCGAAGAACCATCCGTACCCGCCGCGGGGCCATCCGTGCGGCGGCTGGCTCGAGAACTTCAGGTCTCACTGTCGGCTGTTTCCGGTTCGGGGCGTGGCGGGCGAATAACGGAGGATGACGTGCGGCAGGCGGTGGCATCCGCCGCTGCTGTCCCGGTATCTCCACCCGTCTCGCCTGCATCAGCAAAGGCAGGGACGATCACTGAAGGTCCAACCGCGACACCTCGAGCTCGCAAAGCGGCGGCGGTGCATGGGATTGACTGGGAGCGATTGGTTGGCAGCGGACGCGGTGGCCGGATTCGTGAACGCGATGTGTTGTCGGCAGCATCCGCAGCGGTTGGCTCCGCACCTGCGGCGGTCGGCACACCCGCAGATTCCGCACGCTGGCGTCCGCTGGAAGGTCGTCGGGCTGTGATTGCTCGGCGGATGCAGGACAGTCGGAGTCGCACCGTTCCGGTAACATTGACGGCGCGAGTCAATGCGGCGGCTCTCGTGAATCTGCGAAGTCAATTCCGATCCGCGAAGATTGAACCGGTGCCAGCCTATCATGATATCCTTGCCAAGCTGACGGCGGAGTGTCTTGTGGAGCATCCGCAGCTGGGTGCAAGGCACGACCGGGGCGGTCTTCTCCTGCCGGATCTGCAGCAGCTTCATCTGGGGCTCGCCGTGGACACCCCGGAGGGCCTGATCGTGCCGGTTCTGCGTGACGTGCGCTGGCAAAGTCTGAGAGAACTGGCAAAGCACTCTGCTGACTGCATCGCTCGCGCCCGCAGCGGCCGACTGACGGCGGCAGACGTGGATGGTTCCGTGTTCACATTGTCGAGTCTTGGCAGTTTGGGAATTGAGTCATTTACACCCGTCATCAATTACCCGGAAACAGCGATCCTCGGTATCGGTGCGATTTCCGCCGTCCCGGTGGTACTTGACGGAGACCGTGTTGGTGTAGGTCAGCAGCTGGTGCTGAGTCTGACGTTTGATCACCAGACTCTGGACGGAGCACCTGCCGCACGATTCCTGCAGGACCTCGTGCGGGCCGTTGAAAACCCGGCAGCTAAGCTGCTCAGCAGTGTTCAGGAGCAATCCCATCAGCCAGCCAACTGAAGAGCTGACACACCGCCAGTTTCTGACGGCGGCGGGCCTGTTTGAGGGCGCCCTGCTGGTGGCAGCGTTTGCCGGAGGCTGGCTCACAGGAGTGAATCCGACGGCGTCACTTTCATGGGGCACCACCGATGTTCTGCTGGGACTGCTGGCCTGCATACCGATGCTGCTGATGCTGGCCGTCAGTATGCTGTCGCGCTCCGCCGGGATGGATCAGATTCGTCGTTTTCTTCGGGATACGGTTGGAGTCTACCTCGTACACTGCACCTGGCTCGACCTGTTACTGCTGGCAGTGCTTGCCGGTGTATGTGAAGAAGTCTTCTTCCGCGGTTTCCTGTATTCGTGGATCCAGCTCTGGAATCCTGTTCTGGCCGTGATGCTGTCCAATCTGCTGTTCGCCGTCGCCCACGCGGTGACTCCGCTCTACGCGCTGCTTGCCGGCTTTCTTGGTCTGTATCTGACTGCTCTGATTTCCATCGACGCCACCCCGAATCTGCTGATCCCGATTATTGCCCACGCACTGTACGACCTGATTGCCTTCGGAGTTGTGATTCACGACTACCGGAAGCATCTGACAGAAACTCACGACACGCCTGATTCAGGAACGGATGCCTGATGTTCGACCGCACAGTCCGTCGGATCATCGATCCGTTGCTGGAACCGCTTGCTGGCGGTCTGGCCAGAGTCGGTGTCTCCGCGACGATGCTGACGATCACCGGCTTCGTGGCGGGACTTGCGGCCGCATTAGCCGCTTCGCAGCAGCTTTGGATGACGACCGCGGGGTTCATTCTGTTCAATCGGCTCTGCGACGGACTCGATGGCATGGTCGCTCGCCTAAACGGTCCGACAGACAGTGGCGGCTTTCTGGATATCGTGCTGGATCTGATTTTCTACGGCGCGGTGCCGCTGGGATTTGGTCTGAGCAATGAAAAAAATCTGCTGCCGGCGGCGGCTTTGATTCACAGCTTTCTTGGCTCATCAGGATCTTTTCTGGCGTGGGCTGCGATAGCTGCGAAACGCGGCCCCATCGATGACTGGGGCGGACGAAAATCCATGGAATACTCAGCCGGCTTCATGGAAGGCACCGAAACGGTGCTGTTCCTGCTGACATTTTGTGCGGTGCCGTCGGCCTTTGTGCCCCTCGCATGGATCTTCTGCGGACTGTGCTGGCTGACAACTTTGCTGCGTATCTGCAGTGGTTGGAGTCAGTTTTCTGCCAGCCGTTCAACAGAGCGGGAAGACCGCCAGGGGCGTATAGACTGAACCTTCCGGGCCAGGCTGGGATTGCACCATTTGAAAATCCCGGACGTCGAACTCAGCGATCTGCGCGGAGCCTCGCTTCAGGAAGTGTTTCAGTTGCTCGGGTGGCCCGGAGGAATAGCGTGCCAGAGTGATGTGCGGAGCCCACTCGCGGTCCTCCAGCGGCAAACCGAGGTGTTGAACAACGTCGGTGACGCTCGCATGCAGCCGCTTCAGCGATTCGCTGGGACGAACTCCGGCCCAAAGCACTCCTCTGCCCCCACTATCCGGCTGGAACACCCCTGTTCCTGCCACAACCAGCCTGAAAGGCTCGCACCGCACCTCAGCCAGCGATTGCCTCAGAACATCGGTCAATCCCTCAGAAAGCGCGCCCTGAAAATTCAGCGTCAAATGCAGCTGACCGTTGCGGGCAGGTTTTAGCCGATCGTCATCGGGAAGCAGCCCGAGTAAGTCCGGCTGAATGGATGCCGGTACGAGTATTCCGATGAAAAGTCGAGGCATGGTAGTTTTAACTGAACGCCGGATTGGAGTTTGCTGAATTCGAATCACCCTGCACTGAGTGCCGGGGATACGGCATTGTAAGTCCTTTCGCAGAGCGAAACGCGACTATGGGCAGTGTTCGCGCCGTTTCGTCATCCCAGCCTCGCCGTCCCGGCAGCTGGTTGGCAAGGCCTTTTCCCAGCGTGAGCATCTTCGGTGAACGCCGCAGCCGAGGGCTGTCGCCGGTGTGGTGCCCTTCGGCATTCCGATCCAGCCCAAATAGTCTGGCAGTTTCCGGCGACGCAGTTTCTGGTCTGAATCTACTGGCATTGCGCCGGACTGAACAATAACATCTGGCCAGACCTTGCCTCCTGTGACTGATTGCCTGGCTTCACGTCAATGAATTTCCTCGTGCAATATCTTATCCGGGCAGCCTTCATACTGATCCTGCTGTCTACAGCCGGCTGCAATCGACACGACGGTGCTACGACAGGACGGTGCTACGACAGGACGGTCATTTGGCGTTCAGAACGATGAATTTGTGGTTCGGCAGATCACCTTCCTGCGGGACACCAGCACAATGCTCGGGCCAAATGACGTTCTGGGGCCTCGCTGGGTGGGTGAATTCCGCGAATTTCGTCGCGGGATACCATCGTTTGGTTTTTCTACAGATGCAATCTGGTGCAGAGTTGATCTGTTTGGTCAATCTTCAGCCAGTGTCATTGCGGAGATGGCATCAACCAGACTGGACCATGTCACCTGGTACGAAGTACGCGACGGGAAAATTCTACGGGAGGTCCATAACGGCTGGCAGGATGTCAAGCCCGGTGAGCCTGCTCCTGCAAACTATCCGGCGATGCGAATCGAGCTGAATCCGGAACAGTCATGTACCCTGCTGATTCGTGTCTGTTCTGAATGTGCATTGACCCTGCCAATCGCGCTGTTCAAGTTGGAGAACTACGGTGGTTCGACGCAGCGACGGAGCTACATCGCCCACCTGCAGGTTGGAGTGTTGATCGCCGTGGTGTCTACGTGTCTGCTGCTTGGGCTTACCCTTCAGGACAGCCTATTGATACTTCTCGGCCTTTTTGGGCTTGCCGGATTTGCGTATGGAGTGTTTTATGCCCCGATTCTTTCTTTGCAGATGTTTCCCATTCCGCCCGCATTCTCAAGGATCGGCTGCAGCCTTGCTGCGACTACGGCCTCCATTTTCCTGATTCTGTTTTGTGGAGCCTACTCCAACTGGGGGAAAAAAAGCACACTCGATCGACTGCTGCTGATCACAGCCGGTCTGCTCACGGCGACTGTACTGCTGCTGCACGTTGCCCTGCCATTTCGCAGTCTCAATCGAATCTTCAGTCTCTTTCTCACTCTCACTGAATGCATTGCTGTCTGGATTATCAGCAGTCCATGGCGGCACAATCGACAGGCGGCAGACTTCTGCGTGCTGCTTGGTGTTCTCCTCGCACACGCTCCTGCGCTCCTGTTCATTCTGCAGTTGGAACAGTTTGTTCCCACCCTGCTTCCGCCACAAAGTCTCCGATTTGTTCCTCTTCCCACCGTCGTGAGTGGAATCACCTGCGTGCTCATTCGCCGACGACAGATTGCCCAGCAGCTCAGACTGAGTGTCGCCCACGCTGAGGCCAGTGAGTCACAGGCGAAGCTGGCTGCACTGCGTTTCCAGCTCAACCCTCACATGTTGCTCAACTGTCTGACCGCTGTTTCTGCACTTGCACGGACGGCACCCGAGCGGATCCCTCTTCTGATTGACAACCTCTCATTAATTCTCCAAAGCCGACTCAAACCGACGCCACCACAACGCTGGTCACTCGCCGAAGAACTGCATCTGGCTCGAGCTTTGGTCGAACTGGAGCATGTGCGATACCGTGATAGTCCAGCACTGGAGGAATCCGTGCAGGTCGAGGCGGAGAGTTGCCTCGTTCCGGAAATGCTGCTCCAGCCTCTCATTGAAAATGCCTTGAAATACGGTCGATCCTGTTCAGGTCCCCCCGCAATCACGCTCTGTGCCACAGTTGCGGGAACTCGTCTGATCATCACAATCAGTAACGGTGGATCGAGCGGAAATACAGGAAATGTTGCCCCAGGTTTCGGAATTGGAACGGCGAACGTCCGTCAGAGACTTGAATTACTCTACGGCCGGGATGCAGAATTCTCCGTGAAGGAGGACTTCGGGCACTTCAAAGTTGTCCTGGGGTTCCCCGCAGTTCAGCAGCCTTGAGACTACATCAGGAATAATGCCGTTTGTCGTCCCTTCGCTGCAGGTACTGACGTGTATCGTTCAAGATGTATAATCGTTGACGACGAGCCACTCTGCAGGGCCCATTTGCGGTACCTGATTGAACTCAGTAATGACCTGGAAATTGTTGGCGAAGCTGACACTGTTCAAATTGCAGTGCACGCGATCGAATCACTCAATCCCGATATTGTGTTTCTCGACGTTCAACTCGGCCTTGATGATGGTTTCTCCGTTCTCAACCGTCTCAGCTCCCCGCCAGTTGTGATTTTCGTCACCGCCTTCGACGAACATGCTGTGCGCGCATTTGAAGTCAACGCCGTCGATTATCTGCTCAAACCAGTCACATCGATTCGTCTGCAGAAGGCCCTCAAACGCGTCTGCCCCCGCAGAAATGCTCAGCAAGCAGCTCCACAGGAAGATCTGCAGCAAAAAGACACCGCTCTGATGCCCTTAGGTGGCTTCGGCTTCTTTTCGTCCATCAGTGATATCCTCGTCGTCGAAGCCAGCAACCACCATTCAAGGGTTACTTTTGATTCCGGTCGTACCTGCGTCATTCGCCGCTCGATGCGTGAATGGGCCAGGCTGTTGCCGCCTTCCATGTTTCATCCGCTTGATCGCTCCTTCCTGATCAACGTGGAACGGATTCAGGCTGTCGATTGCTCGTCACGCGGCGGCACCGTGATTCTGGGATCAAAGCGTCTGGCCCTGACAATTGGGCGCGCCGCTGCCAGTCGTCTCCGCGCCGTTCTTCCCACCCCGCCCGCCGCAAACGGTTGATTCCCCCAGTGCTGCGTCCGCTGGCGGGAGGGCACGAATGCCGACACGCTGTCCGCAGTTGATTTTCAACTTTCGGGACCGTGGCTGATTCACGTTCAATCCGGGACGTTTCGCGACAACGGCCGCACGCGGGCTACACGTGGGTGGGCCGGGCCTGCTAATGACTGGCATCGCGGGGGGAGCGCGTCTTTAACACAGACACGCAACCTCGGGAAAACCAATGCTTCCTCATTAATATTTCACCTGGCAGCAGGCCATTACCGATGTCAGCTTCTTTCTGGAAAAAACTGGTTTCTCGCTTCGCGCCTTCTGAGTCACGCCGACTCAGACCGTTTGGGATCAAGCGTTTCCGCCGTTCGGCCACTCGGGCCGAATGGCTCGAAACCCGGGTCATGCTCACCTCCGGACTCACGGAAATCCTCGCGTATTCGCCGGGCTACACTCTCCCGGCCGGTGGAGTTGAAATCGAAGTCGGAGGCTACACAGCAGGGAATCCGGTTGGTGGCAATGACATCGACGGGTTCGACCAGTTACAGATTGCGGGTGGAAATGCGGTGCTCTCCGGAGGCCCGATCCATGTGAAACTGGTCAACAATTTCGTTCCGGACATTGGCGATCGCTTCAATTTCCTGAAGGTGGACTCTGGTTACTCAGTTGCAGGGGCATTCACATCGGCCACAGGGCTATTTTCCTTTTCAGGCGGTGATCGCTGGTTTGACATCGTCAGCGACGGCAGTGGTGGACTCAGTCTGGAAGTTCGTGGCTTTCGCGACGGACTCTCGCTGAATCCTGCAGACGTGAACCGCGACGCTGTCGGACGTCTGCTCGGCGACTACTTCAGCGAACCCGCCGTCAATTTCACCGGCGACATCTCCATTGCCGAGCTTGCCAGCGTGTCGGGCACCTTTACACTTGCCCAAACCGCCGGTGAAACGCTGGTGGCGGGTACCGGCGTGTCCGCATCGCTCGCGCACGCCGCCTCAGGACTCAACGTCTCCAGTGCAACTTTCGGTCTCGCTGTCGCCGACGACGGCACCTACGCTCTGGAAGCCTCTGGAAACGCCAGCCTCACCAGTCTCCCCGGTTTTACACTTGCTGGCTCCCTCGCTCTCGAACGCAACACCGGTTCGTCGCGTGTCAACCGTTCTATTTCTGCCGGTGATCAGAGCGTCCTTATTGATGTGGCCGCCGGTGCTCGCCATTTCGCCGGGCAAAGCCTGACTCTGACCGCTGACAACTTTGCTGCACTTTCCGGAGACTTTGCATTTGATCAGCAGGCCGGCAATCTGCGTGCTACCGGGTCCGGACTCAACGGTGGCATCACTCTGGGCTCCGTCTCCGCCGGCGTGAGCAACGCTTCTTTCGGAATGATCGCCACACCTGCGGACCTTGTCGCCTTCGAAGCCTCCGGTGGACTGGCCCTGAATGCTGACAGCCTTACCGACATCTCCGCCACCTCCGCAAGACTTCGTCATAATACCACCAATCAGTCGTGGACCGGGACCAGTATTTCAATCGGTGATCGCTCCTATACCATCTCCAGCCTGCCACAGGCATCCAGTCTTCGCGTGCTGTCCGCTACGGGACTCCAGGCTCGGCTTGGCAGCTTTGTCACGGTCGCCGGAGATGCCGCCTTTCGTCGTGAAGGCAATGAACTGCAAACCGTGATTCGTAACTCTTCAGCCACCTTGACTTCCGGCAACGCGACCACTGCAGTAACCCAGGCACAGGCAGCACTTGTGCTCGACTCCACCGGCCGACAACAATACTACGCCGCCGGTGACTTCGCGCTCACGGTCCCCGGAGTCTCCACAGTTTCAGGAACAGCCATCGGCTCCCGCAACACGTCCACCAGCGACGTCGCCGCCCGCAGCATCACCGTTGATGGCCTCACCGTCAGCATGCCGGCTCTCCCCGCATCCTCCCAAAGTTTCGTCGCCGATGCTCA
>Ga0169931_10003316_pt1 | contig 25568 bp, 12 predicted proteins | sample Kivu_15m_20L_FD_129675 | JGI IMG/M metagenome (GOLD analysis project Ga0169931, IMG submission 129675) | Freshwater microbial communities from Lake Kivu, Western Province, Rwanda to study Microbial Dark Matter (Phase II) - Kivu_15m_20L... | ecosystem: Environmental > Aquatic > Freshwater > Lake...
GGCGCCCGCTGGATGGATGCCAAGATCGACACCGCCGAACTGGATGAGATGCTGGCAGAACTGTGACACCTGAGGGGGTGGCACACACCACCCCCCTCCCCCTCGCCTGACCCTGTAGAATTAACGCATCAACCAAACGACCTGACCATGGCAACTACTTCCTTCGCTTACGGCGACTCCTACTCCCAGTCCGACCGCTTCTATAAGGACTGCGAGCACGACGACCTGATGGACGCCGATGATTTCGGTCCCCCCCGCTTTGGGCGGGACGGTTGGGCAGAGGCCCGGTCCGCCCGCCCACCCTGGTGCCCCCCCCCCCCCCTCGGGGGGTGCTATACTGATCACATCGACAACCAAACAATGACCCCTGCAGAACTCACCGCCGCCATTGAAGCGGGCACCATGACCCTCACCCGCCTGCCCGCTGCCCGCCCCCAGCGGTGGAATCTCACGATGACCCGTGTGGGGGGGTCTCGCTCCAGTGTCAAGGGCGCCCGCCCCGATGGCACTAAGGTTACGGGCACCACCGCCAAACCACGCCGCAACCGTAGAGGGGCATGGACCGCCTGCGGTTGACCCCCCCTATCCTGTCCCATCGCACCCCCCTCTCATGATCATGACCCCCGCCTCATGCCTCACCACCCGCCAGATCGTGTGGGCAGGTCGCCCCACTGACGACGCACAGCAGACCATGGGCCTGCATGTGCCCATCACGGTGGAGGCATCGTGGCTAGCAGGTGCTCACGCCGACCGCTTCCGTGAAGAGGCACTCGCCCGCCTGCCTCAGTGGCAGGACTGACCCGCCACCCTAGCACACCCCCGACGCCATCGCCCCCACGGGCAGTTGATCGGGGGTAATACGTTTGTATCGGGGGCGCCGAGCGAAATCCCATAGATACTATAAACCTACAAAACTTTGAAAACGCTCGATAGATTACACATTCATAAAAAAATTTTTCCCCCAACAAAATGACTCAAAAACCTCTAAGTACTCGGACCACACCAATCGAAGAGTTTTCGTATATCTTCATGGTATTGAAAGAACTTTGGAAGATGACCACAGAAAGCTTGACAAAGCGTAGAGGGGATGCTAAGATTGAAATATCTCAAAAGACCACATTATGAAAAAACTTGGTATTCTTGGAATTGCCGTGGCAACGCTCACATCTCCTTTGAGTGCTTTTGCCGCCGCCTCATATGCTCAGCAAGCTGCTACAGAATGGTCTGACAAACCATATGGTGCAACGTACTACAAAAAAGATGGCACAAAAATCTTTATTTCTCCTGGACCTGGAATTAATGCCAGAATGCGAGAAGTCGAAGCAATGTTAAAAAATGAACAAATTGCTCAATACGCTCCTCCTGCTCAAGTACAGTATCAACCGCCGAGCTTCTTTCAAGGTTCATCTGGTGCCCCAGTTGTAGTTCCTCCTACCGTAATTAACACTCAACCAAATCGCTGTCGTCAGAAGCGTATTAATTTACTGTTAGTTTTTGACGTTGAATCAGCTGATTGTTGATGGAACAAGTAACACATATACTTGTTGATCATAATACGCATAGTATTATTATATGTGGAAATAGAGGATCTCAGAGAATATTGAGATTTCACTTTTCCACATTTTATGATGCTTTAGATTATTGTGCTACAAAAATAAGACATGAACATATGTTGTATATAAGTTGATATATAATGCAGTTGTAAACAAATCATGATTCCACACATTTACGAAACAACCGTAGAATATAATGAAGATTTTGATGAATACTTTATTACACTACCTGATGAACTGACTGATTTAGTTGGTTGGGAAGAAGGTGATGTAGTAGAATGGAAGATCAATAAGGATGGTTCAGTACTTATAGAAAAAGTAGACGAATTTTTTGATGAAAGCGAAAACAATGACTGAAGATAAAACAGTACAATATAAAATTGTAGACAAAGAAGGAAAAGTTGTTGAAGACGTATCATTCAATGACTACGAAAAACTGGCGGATCATATGCTAGGTTTAGCAGAAAAGTGGTACACTGGATTGTATAATGCTGATGATACGTTAGAGATTTCTACGTTTGATCAAACTGGAGAGTTAATTTACTCTGATACAGCAACATTTGGAGAAACGATGAATGACGAATCAAGTTTGGAAGACGAGCTTAAGCAACTTGCTGCAACACAACACCAATCAGCAGGTGAAGGTTTTGGAGGAAATCCTACAAAATCTCGAAAGAAGAGTAAAAAGAGTTGAGAATCGTTTAGCACAGATTCCACATCCCTTCGTTATACTATACAGACCACCCAACTCGGAATATATAAAGCTTAACGAGGCATTGGATTCTTTGTTTGATCGTCTAAATAATATAGAACAACAGTTGAAGTAATGCCAGGAATTGCAAGACAAAACGATACGGTAGCAACTGGTCACGGATGTGATACTACGACGACGATTCAGGAAGGATCTCCCAATGTTCGTATCAACGGAAGGGGAGCGGCTTATGCGAATGCTGCGTTATCACCTCACACGATCACAAATTCTGCTCCTCTACCTGCTCCTCCCTGTATTGGGCATTCAGCACAAGTCAATGCAGGTTATGGAAGAGTGCTTGTCAACGGCAGACCGATTGCAAGAATCGGTGATTCTGCCGATCTTGGGCAAATTACCACTGGATCTGCAAATGTCTTGACAAGCGGGTAAAAATATTGTATACTATTGAAGTTATTGAGGTAACGAATGGCAAAATCACCAAGTTTTAACAAGTCAAGTTATGTCCCTGGCAAACCTAAATGCACTCGTCAAGGTCGCAGTAAAAATACAAACCTTGCTGCATCCTCACGTAATGGACGCAAAAAGCGTTATCGTGGGCAAGGACATTAAAAAATAATGAAATTAACGCCAGTTTTGGCGTTTTTTTATGTTTTGACGGGATAGCAACCCCGTAAAAAGTTCTGTTTTCACTCAAATAAGGAGAAAAACAGATGGCTACGCACTCAAATCCAGACAGAGACACAAAATATATGAAAGAAACGTGGGGAACGACACGTTTAATCACTGATTATGTTCCTTTGGAGAGAGGAACTCCGTCAAAAACAAGAAAAAATGATCCTCCAAAAAATAGAATGTCAAAAATGTGTGGCGGTAAGGAAGGATTTGATGATTATGTTGAGTGGTGGGTATAAATAATAGAAAATAGTATATTTCTATGCCTGTCAGTAGGTCGTTTAAAGATCTTAGCATCACTTTTGATAAGAATCCTATTACCGACGACCTCATGGTGGTCAAAGATTTCGTTGCAATTAAAAAATCAATACAAAATTTATTGACCACCTACCCAGGCGAACGCTTTTTTAACCCAAATATTGGTAGTCGAGTAACAAGATTGTTATTTGATCCTGTCGATTACATCAATGCTACATCAATTCGTTCTGAAATTGAGTATACGATAGGTGCATTTGAACCACGAGTGTTGTTGAACTCCGTCAGTGTAGAACCAAATTTTAATGAAGATGGATATGATATTGTAATCGATTATTCAATTGTTGGTTTAGAAGAGAAAACAGACAGTATAGACCTCTTCTTAGAGAGAACTAGAGGATAATGGCATACAATCAGTTAACAAGTTTAGATTATTTTGAGATAAGAAATGCTCTTAGAGATTACCTAAGAGCTAATTCTGACTTCAGTGACTACGATTTCGAAGGATCTACTCTTGGTATGCTACTGGATGTGTTGGCATATAACACATATTACACATCATTTAATGCGAATATGCTTGTCAATGAGTCATTTCTTGACTCTGCAACGCTAAGAGACAATGTAGTATCGCTTGCAAAACAGTTAGGATACACTCCACGATCTGCAGTAGCTGCTTCATGCGCTGTAAATTTAAATGTAACTCTAACAGGAACTAATTTACCTCAGTCAGTTTTTTTAAGAAGAGGTAATGCATTTCTTACAAATGTAAATGAATCATTATATCAATATGTTTTACTTGATGATGTTCAGACATCAGTGCTGCCAGACAACACAGTAAACTTCGAAAATTTAAAAATATACGAGGGAACGTATATTTCCAACAGATATACCGTTTCAGCGTATACAGGGTCATACAGCATCGTATTACAGAACTCAAACATCGATACATCAACCATTCGTGTGAATGTGTTTGATAGTTCAAATTCATCATCGTTTCAAAAGTTTTTTCAATCAGATAATATTCTGAATGTCGGTAGCAATTCTCCAACGTATTTTGTTACTGAGGTAGAAGATGAAAATTATAAAGTTACTTTTGGCGATGGAACTTTTGGTAAAAAGTTAACAGCAAATCAGGTTATTGAGATTAGTTATCTAACGACAAATGCATCTGCAACGAATGGTGCTTCTATTTTCACTTACAATGGTATAATTACAGATGTTGCTGGTTCAGGATCATTCACAACCACTGTAAATAGCGTCACATCGCTTACAAAGGCATTTGGCGGCGAAGATATCGAAAGTATTGATAGTATCAAAAGAAACGCCCCTGCTTCATTTGGTGCTCAAAACAGAGCCGTCACTTCATTAGATTACGAAGCAATTATTCGTCGTATCTATCCAGCTGTTGCTGATGTCATTTCTTATGGTGGAGAAGAAGAAAATCCACCCGAATACGGAAAAGTAAAAGTTTCTATCAAACCAAGAAACCTCAATTTCTTATCGTCATATACGAAAGGTATTATATTACAAGAATTGAAAAAGTATTCAGTTGCTGCAATCACTCCAGAGATTGTTGATCCTTCAATTATCTTTGTAGAATTATTTTCAAGAATTTTTTACGACCAAGCACAAACAAACTTAACATCAGATCAAGTTAAACAAAAAGTGATTGCTAACTTAACAAACTATATTGCTTTATCAGATACAGAAAAATTTGGTGGTAAGTTTAGATATAGTAAATCAATCAGTACAATTGATGCTTCTGATACTTCTATTCGTTCTAATTTAACCGACATTAGAATGAGAAAGGATTTCTATCCTTCGTTAAATAATAGTGCATACTATGAATTTTGCTTTAATAATCCGTTTGACGATGATATTGATGTACAAACTCTAGTTTCTACTGGATTTGTAGTACAACAATATCCAAACTTTATTGTTTATATTGAAGACAGAGATTCAAAAGTTGTTCTTTATCGTTTAGATCCACAAACAGGTGATAAAATTATTTTAAATTCCGAACAGGGTGAAATTGACTATGCAAAAGGTGATGTTAGGTTATATGATTTAACAATTATCAAAGGATCTTTCCTAGACAACAAAATAGAAATTCGTCTGAAACCACAATATAATGATATTGTTGCAAAACGTCAAGTTTACCTTGATGTAGACATCGAAAAAAGTTCGTTTACTCTAATTCAAGAATAGAAATAAATGGCAACTAAAGTTAAAAGCCTATCTGCTCTTATTGATAATCAGTTACCAAATTTTATTGTATCTGAATATCCTAAATTTTCTGCGTTTATGCAGAAATACTATGAGCAGCTTGAATTACCAGGGCAACCAGTTGATTTAATATCAAATTTAACAAAGTATCGTGATATTGATACATACACTCACGACTTACTTAATCAACAAACAGTTTTAACACAAAATATTAGTGGTTCGTCAACAACTATTAACGTAGAAAATACTTCGTCTTTTCCTGATGTAAATGGGTATATTTTAATTGACGATGAAGTAATTTTTTACAAAACAAAAACATCAACTTCATTTGTAAATTGCTATAGAAACGTCAGCTCAACTACAAAGATTGGTGATTTATATAATTCTTTAAATTTTAAGAGCGTATCTAATGATGATGCTGGAACTGGGGTTCAGCACTTAAATGGATATCCTGTTTTCAACATCAGTCATCTATTTTTATATTCTTTAGTAAAAAATTTCGAAACTGAATATCTATCGTCATTTCCAGAAGCGTCATTAAAATCTTCTGTTGATAAATCTCTTTTAATTAAGAACATTAAGAATTTTTATGCATCCAAAGGAACTGAATCTTCAATTAAGTTTCTTTTTAACGCATTAGTTCCTTCTGATGGTCCAAATGATCCTACAGTATATTATCCCAAAGATTCCACGTATAAAGCATCTTATGGTGAGTGGGTCAGTAACTATTCACTAAAGGCAAAAATTGTAGGTAATGTATCGGATATTAGATATTTAATTGGAGCAAGAATAATTCAGCAACAAGATCAGAATGATTCTAGCATTGGTTATGCCTCTGCCGTTATTGATAATATTGTTTCTATTGGAGAAGGGTATTACGAAATAATTCTTTCAGAACAAAGCGTAGTGGGAGAGTTTTCTGTAATATCAGAAACATATTTAACTTCATCTCTATTATCAAACACTGCATCTAATAAAAGAATCAATGTTTATTCAACAAATGGTTGGAGAACTCCCACAGGAACTCTGATTGTTGGATCAGAAGAAATTAGCTATAAATCCAAAACAGTAAATCAGTTTATCATTGGAAATCGTGGAGTAACACCAGGAACATATTCTGCTAATACTGCAGTATATAAAAAATCAAATGTTACTGTTTCATATATTAATGAAAATAATCAACCACAATCAAGAACTATTCTAGTATTAGGAATTTTATATAATTTAAATCAAGATACTCCAGTTCCATATTCTTCAGTTGGAGATGCCGTACAAATCTCTGCATCTGGGTTTGATTCAAAAAATCCAATTATTTTCAATAAATTAACCAACTCTATACGTTGGAATTTGAACGAAAATAATTCAGTATCATCTATATCTTCGTTATCTGATGTTCTTGTAAATGTAGCCGCAATTTATGAAGATGATCAATATTATTATATTGCTTCTTCTGGGTATCCAAGCCATGCAATCGGAAAAAATAATTGGAGTATTACTTTAGCGGATCAGAAAAATTTAAAACTAATCAGAAAATTTCCAACAAGAACCACTGAAATCTACGAAACCACAAATAAAGATGTTGGAGTTCTAATTAATGGTGTTCCTATTCGTGGAGTAAAGGATGACGAAGTAATTACTTTTGGTGAAATTACAAAATTTGATTTAATTAAGAAAGGAAGCGGTTATTTAGATCCACCTAAAGTTTTAGTTATTGATACTGCTGGAGTAAGTGGTGTAGCAGAAGGTAAAGCAGTTCTTTCTGGAGACACTGTTGATAGAATTGATGTAGTAGAGGGAGGCGCTGGATTTTTCCCACCAGTTCCAACTATTATTATTACATCTGGTAGAAATGCAACTGCAGAACCAGTCATTACGAATGGCAGAATAACAAGTATAAAAGTAGTTAATCCTGGCGAATATTATACTACTGCTCCTAAAGTAATTATTACCGATTCTTCAGGAAAGGGAAGATTTGCTAGATTCAATTCAGTAATTTCGGAAGAAGGAAATCTCATTGGATTTGAAAAAATCGAAGAGGGAAAATCATACGATCCATTAACAACTACAGTAACAATACAATCAATTGGTTCTGGAGCTGAAGCAACTTCTATTGTTAGAACTTGGACCAGAAATAGATTTGAAAAATTAAAAACAAATTTAGATGATAATTATGGGCATTACTTTTTAAATAATAATCCATCTTTGGGGTATGGATACAATTATATTGCAAATCCTAAAGCACTTCGAGTTGCGCTTGGAGATAATCTAGATAATTTAGATAATGTACCAAATACTTTAGTACATTCCCCTATTATTGGTTTTGCATATGATGGAAATCCCATTTATGGTCCATATGGATATCAAAATGCGGGTAATCCTTCTTCATCTATTGTGAGGATGACAAGTAGTTACAAGTTAAAAACTACTCGTTTAGGAGGACCATCAACCATTTCATATCCTCTGGGATCATTTGTAGAAGATTATGAGTATTTACACAGATCTGGTAGTTTAGATGAAAACAATGGAAGATTTTGCGTAACACCAGATTATCCAGAGGGAGTATATGCATATTTTGTATCTATACAGCAAAATAATACTCCAGTATATCCATATTTCTTAGGAAAAAATTATTATTCTATTCCAGTAGATTCAAATTATAATAAAACTATTTCCCAGGATGATGTTCCATTAAATATCACAAGATTAAGAACTGCCAGAACAAAAAACAATGGTGACAATATTACTGCATTTGTGGAAAATGTAAAATCTGGTTCTGTTTCTGGAATTGATATATCTTCATCAACTCCCACATTTTCAGTAGATGGAATTGTTGAAGTAGATTATTCCAATACTGGTGGATCTGATGTTTTAGCAAAAGTTTCTAGCGTAAAAGGGAAATCTGTAAATTCTTTGTTTGCTTCTTTTGGTATTTACAAGTTTTTTGATTATTTTAATGCAACCATTAATTCACCACTGATTTCATCTGGTATTACAAATTATCCGTTAAACGTCAATACGTTAGGATTCTCCACAACAATTGATGCGAATACCATTACAGATTATTCATTAAATACTACCGATGTTTTACTACGTGATAGCTCTATTTTAGTATTACTCCCACCATCATTAGATAAATGCGTAAAACTTACTACAGAATCTCCATGTTATCTATTTAATGGTGATATTATTACACAGATTGGAAATTCATCAACAGGTCGTGTGGTTGGTAATGTATTTAATTCGAAAACAATTGTCCTAAAAGAAGTAACAAAAAGATTTGAAAATATTAATGAATCTGGTTCAAACACACTATCTTCTTCAATTGAAGTAATTAATTTAGTTGTAGATAAAATTTCTAGTTATAGTTTGGGATCAGAAATTTCTCAAACAAATGGAAAGCAGGCAATTATATTATCGGTTTCTAATAATAGAATAAGATTAGCGTCAAATACTTTCATTAATAACGAACCAATTATTTTTTCCTCTGCTTTTTCTGGACTTGATATTAGTAAAATTTATTATGTTGCTGATTCTGATTTGACTAGTTTTAGAATTTCCACATCTCCTAATGGCAATCCAATTTTATTACCAGATTCTTCAAATCCAGGGTCTGTAGTTTTAAATCAAAAAGCATTGGGTGTGGTATTAGAGTCAACTGAAGAAAAAAATACATGTAAGGTAAAAGTATTACGTGGAAGTTTTGATGTATCATCAGAATATTTCTTAAAAACTAATAATTTACGTGATACAGTTGGTAGTAAAATTGTTCAAAAAAATCCTCTAAGTTCTGGAATTAGAGTTCTGACAAATACCGATAAAATTGCAATATTAAAAACTAATACTAACCATAATGTTTCGGTGGGCGATTTAATTAATGTTGATATTAGACCAGATGATAGCACCACAACGACTACAATTTATGTAAGAAAAACAATTTACCAAAAATTAAAATTAAATGTTCCTGCATACAACAAAGTATTAAATGACAGTGGTGTTGGTAGGGTTGTTGTTTTGAATAGTGGTTCAGATTATGCATATGATACTTCTGGAAACGCTACTTATACTAATGTTGAATTAATTTTTGCCGATCAAACAAAATGCAGAGGAGAAACTGGACAAATTACATCTGATCTTTCTGCGGCAGTAATTGGAAACCCAGGAAATACAAATAATGCAAGAGCTACTGTGGGAGTAACTAATGGATTGGTTACTTCTGTTGTAATTACTACTAAAGGAAAATTTTATAAGAAAGGTGATATCCTAACCGCAAGTCCAACATCAATTTATAGAAATCCTACCTCGTCAACATCAAGATTTTTAACAATTGAAGTTGATCACGCTGGGTTTGCATCAACGAACACCAAACTATTCTTGAATGAAATTACAGGAATATCCAATAATGATTTCATTAAAATAGGAACAGAAGTTGTTAAAGTAGTATCTATAGATGCTTCAACAAATTCATTGATTGTTCTACGTGGTCAAGAAAATACTAACAGTTTAGATCACATTGATAAATCAATTGTATCTTCATATTTGCCAAAATATTTACTGAATTTTAATTATCAATTAGGAAATACCCCATCAGATCCATACGTTTCTTCTTATGATTTCGATTCACGAGAATTGGTAGTTTATTTTAATTCTACAAATACATTAACAACGATAAATCCACTCTCCGCTTCCAGTTTCTTCTATGATCAAAATACGCCAAGAAAATTAGTAGGTGTCGTCGATATCATAGAATCACCAAAATATAAATTTGAATTTTCATACGATAACATAAATTGGACAAAAAATCCAATTACGCCAGTACAAAATTACTATAAGTATAAATTTGATACTTCGCATCCTTCTATGTCTGGTAGTTTTCTGGAATTTTCTCCTAGTGGAAACTTTAATATTTTAACTACTGAAGTTGAAAAAGGATCTGCTATTCCTGGATTTGCTAATTCATTTGTAACATTAAAAATTGGATTTGGTGCTAATATTGCATCAAATTCATTCACCAATAAAAAAAATACAGAATTTACGAATTATTATTATTTTGATAAAAATGAAATTGTTGATTCTGAAAAAGCTTATTTAAAAATTATTGATGATCCATTACAGGGAGAACATGAAATTATCTACAATACTCCCACGGAAATGGTATATGAATTTAAGACATACCCCCAACACTCTGGGTCTGGAGTAATAAACTATACGACTACTTCCACAAATGCAATTGGAGAGATTAATTCTCTCAAAATTGTAAATTCTGGTAAAGACATGAGTAAATTGCCAGTTATTACTGGCGTGCAACCATCTATATCAAATGAATGCACAGTGAATGTTTCATGGAATTCAGATACTGGTAGTATGACAGGCATAGAAATTGTAAATCCTGGCGCAAATTATTCAAAACCAAAAGCAGTTCTTTCAAAAGGAGACGGTAGAAATTATGCTTTTGAAGTCAGAAAAAATGCTGATAATTCTATAGCTGCAGTTGTCTTGATCAATGGTGGAGTAGGATTTACCACCAAACCCGAAATTAGAATCATAGAAACTGATGTAAAGTTGTATTTTTCAAGCAATGAAATTGGTATTCCTACAAAAATTACCTTAATTAATAATGGTAAAGGATTTAACAGTGATTTAACAACAAAACGTAAAATTACTTCAGACAGAATACTTGTTCTTAAAAATTTTCCAGAAAAATTATTCTTTGAAAATGAAATTGTAGAACAGTATGATGGATTGACCAAAATTGCTTCTGGATATGTTTCTAAAGATGGTTGGAGAGAAGGAAGTAATATTTTAAGATTAAACAGAGTTGAAGGAGAATTTAAAAAAGATCTCCAAATAATTGGAAAAACGCAAAATAAAACAGCAACTGTAGTAAATTCATTTGTGGGAGAATTTTCATACGATATTAAATCGTATTTTGATAATATTGGGTACTATGCATCTGATAGATCTAAAATTGGAGCATCCACTCAAAAATTAACAGATTCTTACTTCTATCAGGATTATTCATATGTTGTAAGATCCAGAACTCCCATCGATGTATGGAGAAGATTAATAAAATCTTCAACTCACCCAGCTGGATTTAAATTGTTTGGTGAGGTTGCTATTGATTCTAAAGGTGATGCACAAATTAGTCAACAACAACCACAAAGCGATCACGTTTCAATAATACAACTTTGGGATCCAGAAAAGAATAAGATAACAGTAGAAAAATCATACAGAACACTCACGCAAGTTCAATTATCTTCTTCTTTTGTCGATAAACAACGTGGTAAAGGATCTTTATTTGTTAATACATTTGATGATTCAGAAACACAAAGTTTTGAGATTTATTTGACTCCAGAATTTAATGGTTATTTTGATGCAAATGGTAATCGAGCTGGCAATAAAACATTTACTATGAAAATTTTAGGAAGTAATAATTTATTGTTTGTTCCTAAACAAGAAAATTTAATTATTTCTTTAGACGGTATTTTACAACAACCAGGAGATGCATTTACTATTTCTGGTACTCAAATTACATTCAAAGAAGCTCCATTAGGATATAGAAATTCTAATGGAAATTCTATTACTTCATCGCAATATGTAGAAGGGTCCGATACTCCTAAGCAAAAATTTTCTGGAAGAGTAATAAGGTATAAAGATACCACAATTAATTCAACTTATTTTAAAAAAATTAAAAATATTTCTTCTCAGTTTGATGGCATAAAAACTTCATTTAATTTGTTAAATTCTGTAGATGATTCAAATATCATACTAGAGTCAAATGATAATTTATTCGTAACTGTTGATGGAGTTTTACAAAATTCTGGAATAACACCTGTCTTTCCTGTAGATAGATCTTATTACATAAGAAGAAATGTAACACCAAATCAAATAGTATTTACACAACCACCAAAAACTGGTCAAACATTTGGTGCATATTCTATTTCCAATTACGAAATTGCAGAAATAGATGAAACTTTTGTTACAGGATCTTTTTATGGTCCATTTATTATGCGAAGAAAAATTAACAAAAAACCATTAGAAGTTTTTAATGATAATAACTTATTAGTTTTTGTTGATAGAGTTTTACAGAAAAAAACAAGAAATTATAATATTCAAGGATCTTCTATTACTTTCACAAATCCAATTCTTCCTGGGCAAAAAGTTTACATCGTTTACTTCTACGGTAGATCTTCATCAACTACTGTCACCGCTTTTAATTATGAAGAAGATACTTACTTCAATCTAGTTAAAATTAATTTAGATTATGTTCCACCATTAGCACAGTATGCTGATAGAATTTGCTATCAAGGCAATGATATCCATAGTTACACAGCTATAGGTAAAGCAAAAGGAGTATCGGTTACTTCTACTGGATCAGTTTTAGTAATTGAAGCTCAAAATGCTCCGTTTGTTATCAACAAAGATATTGTTATCATAAATGGTTTAGCATCTGGATTGGGGAATCTCACAATTCCAGCATCATCTATTATTAGCGTTAGTCCTTTTGAATTCGACGAGGAAACTAATGGAATATTGCAAAAAACTAATTCTGGATGGTTAATTGGATCTTCACTAGATAAAAAAATACCTAATTTTGTTGATATTGGCGACAAAATTAAAATTGATGGAGAAACTAATTATAGAACTGTTATTTCTTTACCAGATAAAGTTCTCAAGAGTCAATACAATACCAATTCATCAATTGCTAATAATTTTTATGGTAAATTAACTGTAACTCCAAATGATGAAACATTTAAAGGTGAGGGGTTGAGTGTTTTTGCAAAAGTGGAAAATGGAAAAATTACACAACTTGATTGGAATGATAGAAAATATGGTCAGTATGGTTTTGGTAAAATTCAACCTGGAGCATATGGGTATGAAAATGCACCAAAGTTAGTATTTGTACCGCAACCTCTTCGTGATGAAGGCGGAAGCATTATATCGCCAGCTCAAGGTGGTGGAGCCGAAGGATTTGTTGTAGTTAGTGGCGGCGAAGTTATTGATGTAGTTTTAACTAGTCAAGGAAGTGGATATCTAACTTCACCTAAGGTATATGTTGCCAAAGGATATGATATTATTAAAAATCCTGAAAAGAAAGTAAATACAAAATTTGAGATTACATTCTTTCCAACTATTTCCACAACATTATTAGTATCTTCGATTGTTAATTTAGAATATGGTTTTGCGGTCCATGAAGCAGAATCTATTATTAGTCCAACTGAATTATTAGAAACTTTTACAGTAATTACCACTGAAATCAATACATTAAGCAAATCTCCAATTATTTTGGATGTTAAAGGTAGTTCTGCACAAATTAATCAAGAAATTCATTTAACGGCAATTTTAAATTCAGTTGTTTCACTCAAGCAAGATATTATTGTAAATGTTCATACACTATGGGAAAATGTAAAAGAAGCAACCATTAAAAATATTGGACAAGAAATTGTAAAAACTATTCCAACTGGATTTGTAGATTTGCTTGCAGAGATAGTGAATACTCCAATTTCGTATGCTTCTCTTACTCTTGGTCCCACGTTAAGTAAATTTGAGAACGGCGCTTTTAATGATATGGGATTTGTAAATATTGGTGGAATTAGTTTAGATCAATTTGAAAGAACTTATGGCAATATAACTATTGAAGATTTTGAGTTGAGACCAAATAGTGCTAAAGCTGTATCAGAAGAAACTTTAATGAATTTAGGATATGGATCTACTAATGAATATGGAGCATATTTACAAACTTCATTAACTACAACAAGTTCTGTTATTTACATTTCCAACACAAATAGATTCCCCGCATCAGGTAAACTTTTGGTTGGTGATGAAATAATTACATATAGTTCTAAGTTGTCTGATCGTTTTATTGGTGTTTTGCGAGGTCAATACAACACTATTGCAAAAACACACGATGCTGGAGATTATTTAAGAACTCTTAATTGAGGGTATAAATATAAATAAGAATTACGGAACCAATTAGCAAGAGAGAAGTTTTCAATGGCCGCAATCATTTCTGAAAAGTTTAGAATTTTTAATGCCAAACAATTTTATGAATCTCTAACAGAACCTATTTCTGGTTCTGATACTTCCCCAGAGAGAACAAGAATGTATTTCTTTGTAGGAAGACCTCAGAGATGGTTTGCATACTTAGAAGTTTACAATAAATCAGCAACTGATTTTGTTGCTGGTCAAAAAGTATTTGTTGGAGCAAATTTTGCTTCCGCTACATTTAGAGCTGATGTAGTAGCATCATATCCCAATAGTTTACTTCTTTCTGCAATTGGTCCTACTGCTGCTGCAGTTCCTGCTCCTGGATCCACTTTAACTGGATATAATCCAATTACAAGTACTAATACTGCCGCTACAGCATTAACTGGCGTTTATCGTTTTGCCACAGACGATATTCCACCCGTTCCATACGATAACCAATCCGAAAAATTCATTTCTTATGCAGATATTCTTGCTGCTAAAAGAATTACGGGAGAATTTGCACGTCCAGTAGTTAGAAGATATAATTGGGATGTTTCCACCAATAGTCGTTTCGACATGTGGAGACCTGATTACTCAACAGAAAAAACTTCTTCTGTAACTATTCCAGGAGGATCTTCAGGATCTCAAAATATTTCTACAGCAAAATTTTATGTTGTAAATAGTCGTTATGAGGTATTTAAGTGCCTGTATAACGGCGAAAGACCTGCTTCTCTTCTCCCAGGTGGTGTTCTCCCAACAGTTGCGTATGAACCATCCACAGCGCCTTCTAGTGGCACCTACGCTAATGGAATTTACAAAGAACCAGTAGATGCAAATGGATTCTCAAATTATATTTGGAAATATATGTACACTATTTCCACAAATGATGTTTTAAGATTCCTCTCAACAGATTTTATTCCCATTGTTAATGATGCTACTGTACAAGCTGCAGCGGTTGATGGAGCAATCAGTGCGGCTGTGTTAAAAACAATTGGTTCAGATCTACCAACAAGTCAAACCGCACTTTATACTCCAATTTTCGGAGATGGAACGGGCGGTATTGTTAAATTTGGTACAAACTCCTCGGGTGCAATTAATTATGCTTTCTTACATACCGCTGGTTCTGGATATACATATGCTAATGTTATCCTAAAGAATGGAAATGTTTATTCCGATGCAGGATTGACGACTCCCGTAGTTCTTGGGGCTTCTGCAACTGGAGCAATTGAATGTGTTCTTTCTCCACAAGGCGGTCACGGAAAAGAACCTATTGTTGAATTAAATGCTAAGCGTATTATGACAAACATTCGTTTGACATATGCAGAAGGTGGTGGCGATTTCCCAGTAGAAAATGATTTTAGGAGAATTGGTATTCTTCAAGATCCACTACTATATGGAACATCGAATTACGCTACTGTAGATACTTTATCTAATCTAAGAGCAGTTAAGTTAACTGGTGTTACTGGACTTTTCCAACAGGACGAAGAAATCACTCAAAACTTGGGTAGTGGTAACACTGCTAAAGGAACTGTTGTTGCTTGGACACCAGATGCTGGCACAACAACCTCTGGAGTTCTAAAGTATTTCCAATCACCTGATTATCATCTCGATAACGGAGTTGTAAGACCATTTGCATCAAATGCAGCAAATCCTGTAACTGGATTAACTTCAAATATTACTGGAACAGTAGACACTACTTTCACTTCCTCTGCTTTGGGTTCTACATTTGCAAATGGATTGGCATTACCAGAAATTCAACCAAATTCTGGCGAAATCGTATATATTGAAAATAGAAGATTGATCACAAGAGCACCTGACCAAGTAGAAGATATTAAACTCGTTATTGAGTTCTGATTTAATATTAAGTAAATTCGCAAGAGATTGAGAGTAAAATGCCTCAAAAGACACCCCTTAATGTTCCTCCATATAACGATGATTTTAGCGTAGATAAAGGATTTTACAAAGTATTATTCCGTCCTGGTTATAGTATTCAAACTAGAGAATTAACTACACTACAATCGGTACTTCAAAATCAAATTGAAAACTTCGGAAGAAGTAAATTCAAACAAGGTCAACAAGTAGTTCCTGGCGAAGTTTCGTTTAATAATAAATTAGATTATGTTAAGTTGGCATCTGTTTCTGAAGTTGCTGTTAACAATAATGGTAACATTGTATTTCAAAAATACGATATTTCCGAACTAGTTGGAAAAACATTAAGTGGGTTATCTTCTGGTGTTCAAGCTTCCGTTATTTGGTATTCAAAATCTTCTGAAGTTGAATCCGATGTTTTATTTGTTAAGTATATAAACAGCGGTAATGCAAATAACGAATTTACATTTAGACAAGGTGAAGAACTAGAAGTACTTGATATTGCTGATACACCCACTTTAGTTGTGGGAACTGATGGTAGTGTTTTGCCTACGACTATTAGTATTAAAGATTATGATACTGGCACTAGTCAAGTAATTGATAGTCCTGCGATGGGGTATGCTTCGGCTGTAAAAGTAGAACCTGGAGTATATTTCGTAAATGGATATTTTGTAAATAACCCCGAAGAATTAATTATTGTAGACAAATATTATAATAAACCTTCCGCAAAAGTAGGATTTGCGATTACAGAAAATATTGTTACTCCAGAACAAGATATTTCATTATATGACAATTCTCAAGGATCTTCAAATTTTTCAGCACCTGGAGCACATAGATTAAATATTGATTTAAGTTTAGTTGTTCTTGATTATGATTCTCTAACTGATAGTCAATATGTTCAATTAATTACTATTAAAGATGGCGAGATTCAGCAATTAGTAAAATCTACAGATTATAATGTTCTAGAAGAAACTTTAGCTAGAAGAACATTTGATGAATCTGGAGATTATGTTGTAGATAATTTTTCTTTAGATCTCAGAGAATATTATCAAAAAGATGGCAACAAAGGCGTATATCCACTAAATGAAGAAACTGGACTAGTAAATAAAAAATCAGTATCAGAGGCTTCGGAATTGATGCTGGCTGGTATTGAATCTGGAAAAGCATACATTAAAGGATATGAGATTGTAAATAAAGAAAAAAAATATTTAGAAATCAATAAGGCAAGAGATACATTAGTACAAAAAAATAATAGATCTAAGTTTTCATCTCTATCTTATTTCAATATTTCTAATGTCTACGGAAGTATGCCATTGAATGCAGATGGTCAAGAATTAACTGCATATCCGACTATCTATTTAAATTCTACTTTTAACGACGGTTCGGTAGGTTTAAATAATACAGAAACTTCTACTTACATTAAACAAACTTTAAATCGCAGAGGACAAAAGTTTGGTTTAGATGATGGTATCATTACTCTTTATTTGTCAGATCCAGCAAATTTTGCTTCCAGAACTTTCCCAACAGATTCTGAATTTGGATCTACATTTACTAAACTTTGGTATGTTGTTAATTTAGGAACTTCTGCTGCTGCTACTATAGCTAGAAGTGTTGATGTTTTATCATATTCTATTGTAAAAAGACCCGAGATTCCTTATTCTGGAACGGTAGAACCAAATTATCTGGAGCTAACTGTTATAGGAAATAAAGAAGATCTTCAATTTTTCTTAAAAGAATATGATGATTTTGATACTGTTAAAAGAAGAAAACTTTTCTTAACTCAAGATGATGCTCGTGAATTTTATTTCCAAGGTCAAGGGCAAAACGCAACCATCTCGCCATATTCACATATTATTGATTACAATGATATAATTACTCCTGTAATTGGTGTAACAAAACCAAAGGATTTTTCTTTACAAAAAGTAGGATCTGGATTTAATGTAGATACTGATATTATTTTATCCAAAGGAAGATTAAATTCTGGACAATCTACTTATAATTCTATTTTTAGATTATCATATTTCAATCCAACTTTTTTCACAAAGATTGTTCTAGATCAAACTATAGCAACACAAACATTTGTTCCAGGAAAATATGTTACTGGACTATCTAGCAGTGCTTATGGTGTCATAGAAGGTTCAGCAGCATCAAAATATACATCGGGAAGTATTTTGTGTGTCAGAGTGCTTTCTGGTCAATTTTTATCTGGAGAAACTATTTCAGATGAAGCAGGAAATACTCTAAGAATTGCCAGAGAAGGAACTGTATCGCATTTTATTGTAAATTACAGAGGAGAAGGATATCCAGCATCAACCAAATTAAAAATAAATGGTGTAACATATGATAACTCTGCAGTTGAAATAGGAATCAATGGCAACTATATTTTTAAAATAGTAATTAAAGATAGAAACTTAGTTTCGCAAACGTATGCCACAACACCTTCTATTTCTTTTGATACTGGCACAACTAATGTAATTTCCTCAGCTGTAGTTACTCCAGTTCTTTATAGAAGCACAGTTCAATCATATGGTCCAGAAAATGTAAAATCACTGCATTCTTCATTTGGAGCTGGATCGGTATATACATTTACATCGGATGTAGAAACTTTCGATTCTTCATATCTATCAACAAAAGTATTAACTGATTTTACTTTCTCTGGAACTAAAGGATCTAAATTTGTTGAATGTAATGGATTTTCAGGTAATCCAGCAACAGAATTAGTTCCTGGAGATTTAATTCAATTTACAGATTTTGCTAATAATGTTATTAGAGTAATTGTACAAAGAATTGATTTACCAGAAGGATTAATAAAAGCAAGAATATATTTTGATAATGTATTACAAAATAATGTAAGTAATACCAGTGTAATCAGAGTTAGACCTTTAATTGGAAATGCTGCCAAATCAACTTTGGTTATTCCAACCACTTCAAAATATTTAAGTAAAGTTGTACAAGATCCAGAAAATTCAGAAATTTCTTATTTCTTTAGAAGAGATTTTGTTACTATTGCTTCTACAAGTGGTGGTAATATTACATTCGCTGCTCAACTTCCATATGGCACACAAAGATTTGCTCCATTCTCAAAAGAAAATTTTATTCTTACTGTTTTAGATAAAAAATCTTCCACAACAGTTCAAAATGGCGATATTATTTTCTTAAAAGATGATCAAGTTGTTATTGAAAATTCTATTATTACAGAAGCTGGCGGTGTTACTGCAGGAAGTGTAACTATTTCATTGCCCAGTACATTTTTTGGAACATCTTCTAATTTTCCTATTTTAAAATTAACCGCAACCGTTGAAGTTTTAAAAGCAAGACCAAGATTAAAAACATTTAATGAAAATAAACGAGTTTTAATTATTACGCCAGGAGATAAAGTTGTTCCTATTCGTGGTATTGATATTGATTCAAGCAGTGATGAAATTATCTCGTATTCTGACGTTGTTAAAATTAGATATATTTACGAGGGCACTTCGCAAACTCCCCCCGTAGTATCTTCTACAGGTGATTTGGTTACGGGTACAGATGTAACGGAAAGATTTACATTTGATGATGGACAGCGTGATACTTTTTATGATGTTTCTCGTTTAGTATTAAAACCAGGATTAGAAACTCCTACAGGACAATTAATTGTAGCATTTGATTATTTTGAACATAGTCAGGGAGATTTTTGTACCGTTGATTCTTATACTCACGAGTCGGGAGTTTCTATTTCTGATATTCCAGATTTTAATTCTGCAATTTACGGAAAAATATCACTAAGAGATGTTTTTGATTTTAGACCAAAAGTAGATTCATCTGCAATTATTAGTGGATATCAAGACAACTCTATATTATCTGTAACAGATTTTAATAACTTTACTGGATCATCGGGAGTAACTTCAAATACACCTGCATCAGATTTAAATCTTTCATACACTATTTCATATTCTGCTTCGCAATTCTTAGATAGAATTGATGGAATTTTCTTAGATAAGAGAGGAACTTTTATTATTAAAGAAGGAAATTCTTCTCTAAATCCCACAAAACCAGCAGATGTTGATGATGCAATATCTCTATACTATTTTTATATTCCAGCCTACACATCTAAAGCAGAAGATGTAAAAATTATTTCTGTTGATAATAAACGTTATACTATGCGTGATATTGCTAAATTAGAAAAACGTGTAGAGAGATTAGAAAAATATACCTTATTGAGTGTTTTAGAACAACAAGCATTAAATATGCAAGTTAAAGATGATATTGGATTGGATAGATTCAAGAGTGGATTTATTGTAGATAATTTTGAAAATCATGGAATTGGAAATGTAAAAGCATTAGATTATAGATGTTCTATTGATACTCAACAATCTCTAACTAGACCATTATCATATGAAACTTCTTTAAGATTAACAGAAATTAATGTAAATGATGACCAACGTGAGTTGAATCACTACAGAAAAACAAATCAAATTATTACACTTCCTTATGAAAGTATTGCATTTGCAAAAAATCCATTTGCAACTAAAAAAATTCCAGTAAATCCATTCGTGGTCTTGCAATATGTTGGCGAAGCAAAATTAACACCTAATTTAGATAAGTGGTTTAATCAATCAGAATTTCCATTAGTTTTAGATAATGATAGTAAAGTATTCTCTGCTTTCTACGCAAAAAGTGACTCTAGAGATGCATACGCAAGCCTTCATAATAATTTTATTACTAATTGGGTCGGTACTAATAGAGTTTTTTATAATACATCTTCGTTAAGTAATATTTCTAGAAATATTGCCACTACATCAACTTCAAATGCATCTTTATCAAGCACGTCTAATATAAGCCCACAAAATAACGAATTAGCTCAGAACGTTTCTTCAAAATCTGTTGGATCGAATACTGTAAATAATTCTTTACAGCAATTCTGTAGATCTGTACCTGTCTTCTTTACTATTACCCGCATGAAACCATTTACGAAACTATATTCGTTTATGGATAAACAATCTGTAGATAGATGGATAGTTCAAGATTTTAGATATACTGGTGTTCCAGGAAATTCACTGAGCGTGTTTAATAGTGGTATCATTACTGACGCCAATGGTAACGCTAGCGGCATGTTCTTAGTACCTGCTGGGTATGCACCACAGTCAGGATCTTCTTGGACAGGCAGTATTCAAACGGTTCAATATGATGAAACTGTAGAGTTATTCTTCACAGCTGGAATTAAAAATTTAAAATTCACTTCTAACAGCGAAGGATTAATCGACAGTACAGTAGATTCTTTCACAGAAGTAAATTATTATGTGTCTGGCTCATTGCCAGAACAACCATCATCAATCATTTCAACTTCTCCAGCTATTTTCAAAGGAAAAGAGGGAATTCAGTTTATTGAAAACACAAGAGCACAAGTAAAACCAAATCCATTATCACAATCCTTTAAAGTTGAAAAATTTCCAGGAGGTTTGTTCTTAACTGGTGTTGATTTATTCTTCAATACAAAAAGTGCAACTATTCCTATTAAAGTATATCTAAGTAATATTGAAAGCGGAAAACCAGGAAAATATATTATCCCTGGTAGCGAATCAGTATTAAATCCAGATACTTATTTGAGAGTTTATACAAATGGAACTTTAAATATCACAAAAGGCGAAACGTGTTCAGGATCTTCTTCTGGTGCCGCTGGACCAGTAAAAGATGTTTATGATAGAAATAATATTCTTTTAACTCCATCAACTACAGGAACATATACTCTCACAAACGATCAAGTATACACCATTGTTCTGAGCAATCATAATGGAAAATCTTTTATCGGAAACAACAACACTGGCGAAGAACTAAAATTTGATTCTTTAACAAAATATAATGCTGCACAAAATACCAATCTTCGTATAACTATTGCAAGAAATTCTGGCAGAATTGTCGAATTAAAAGTAAATAATTTAGGTTCTGGATATGATAGTGCTACTATTCAAGTAGAAAGTCCTCAGTTGCCAGGTGGTGTACAAGCAAGAGCAACATGCTCAGTATCAAATGGTAATATTTTTAATACTGATATATTGGTCGCTGGTAGTGGGTATACTGATCCTCCTTCCATTATTATTAATGGACAAGGTACTTCTGCTTCGGCAGCTTCAATTCAATCATTTATTGAAATTGATACTCCATCGGTTAGAATGGGCGTTGCCACTGATTCCACAGGTGGTAGTGTTTTAAATTCTGTTACTCCAACAAGATTTACATTTGATTATCCAGTTTATTTACAGAATGAAACTGAGTATGCTTTAGTTATTGAGTCGGATTCAACAGATTATACATTATGGGCATCTAAGTTAGGGGAAGTCGAAGTAGCTTCTAATTCCGTCGTAACTTCACAACCATTGTTGGGTTCTGTATTTAAGTCACAAAACGTTGACGCATGGACAGAAGACCTCCTCGAAGATATTAAGTTTACTTTATATCGTGCCGAGTTTAATACATCAAGAAATGGTATCGTGGAATTATCTAATAAAACATTGGGTTATGAATTATTAGATTCTAATCCCTTTGAAACAGATTCTTTATCAGATACAACTGCTACTTCAGTTTTATATAAAAATAATAACAGTGTTATTAAAGTAAATCATAAAATTAATGGATTTGAAGATTCTGGAAAATCTTATGTAAGTTTTAAAAATTCAAATAGTTTTGGTGGTTTTGATAGTTCTCAAATTAATAATGTTTTATATCAAGTCAAAAATAGCGGATCAAATAATTACAATATTTCAGCAACTACTCTTGCCTCTTCAAATGCTTTTGGTGGTGGTTCTAAAGTTTTAGCATCGTATAATAGAAAATACGAAAAACTCTTTGCTCAATTAGAATTTTTAAATTTTGCCGAAACAAAGGTTGATGCTGAAGTAAAAACTACAAATATTTTACCAATTGACACCAATATTGTAAATTATCAATCATACAGTCAAAATGATTACGAAAAAACTTTCTTAAATGAAGAGCACTTTTTCAATAATCAAAAAGTAGTTTGTTCACGTATAAATGAATTAAAAAATATTACTGGATCTAACAAAAATTCTTTACAGTATAAATTAACTTTATCGTCAACCAAATCATATCTTTCTCCCATAATTGATTTAAGATCCGCTAATGTAATATTAGTAAATAATCACACAGAAAAATGTTCGGGACAAGAAAATAGATATGGTAGAAGAGATCAATTATTAGAATTTTATCCTGTTTATAAATTTACAGTAAATGGCACAAACGCAAATACTATAAATCCAGGCGATGCAGCAAATGTAAAATTAATTTCTGGAAACACTTCAAAAGCAAAGGCATCTATCGTTAAATTTGACTCATCAACTAGTGAGTTATATGTAAAAATGCTTACAGACACATTATTTACTCCAAGTGAAACATTAGCATTTTCATCACAACCATCTTTAACTGGATTAACTATTGCTTCGTCTGGTTTAACCGAAGTTACATTTGCATTTGAATCTAACTCAACCGTAACTGCAGTTGATAAAACAGATACAACAAAATCTTATGATAATTTAATTAATGGTAAAGTAGTTTTCTGGGATTCGAAGAAAAAAATTCTTAGAGTTTCTTGTAATAAACAACCAATTAATAATAATTTTGTATCGCCTTCTGTTGTTGGTTCTGATTATGCACGTATATCTATATCAAGTTCTTCGGGAACTCAAGGTAAAGATATTTTCCGTGTCAATGATTTGGTTGGTTACGAAAATCAAGCAACTGATACTAAATCATTCCTAGAAGTTAAGAAAGTAACATATGCAGATGGCATATTGTTTGTACCAGAAACAAATAATAATAGTTCATCATTAGCAAAATATTTAACTAAGGAGATAACATTAGAAACACCAGCAACTTCAATTGATGTTAGATTGACATCTAATATGTTTGAAATTGATGATGTACAAGTTTTATATAAAGTAAATTATGCCACTTCACAATATAATTTTGATGACTTATCTTGGGAATTTTTTAACTCTACAGGAAAACCTGATGTTGAAGTTATTCCATCTACAGATAATTTAATATCTGGTTATATCGAAAGTCAAAATTCTTATAAAGAATACAAGTATTCTGTTGCCAATTTGGCTGAATTTACTTCGTTTGCTGTGAAAATTGTTATGAGATCTGCAAATCCTGTATTTGTACCAAAAATTCAAGATATTCGTGTTGTTGCTTCATTCTAATAATGGATTATTCAAAAATTATAGAGCACGATAATCTGGTTAGAGATAACTCTACTGGAGCGGTTATAAATATTGATAAAAGCACATTTGAAGATATAAAAAGGATTCGTAGTAGTAATTGTTCCGTCAAGCAATTGCAGTCAGATCTTGAAAGTTTAAAGCATGAATTGTCAGACATAAAAAATCTTCTAAGAGAATTAATAAGACATGGCGGTTAGAGAAGTATTAAAAACGTATTCGTTTGAACAGCAACGTCAAGAAATTAATAATCTATCCAGCGATGTTGGAGATGCTAGTTCTCTTACGACCACATCAAAGGTAATTACACTGGCAATTAATGATATTGTCAGTGGTTCTCAGCAGTTAGTCAATGCAACACTAACTGGAGACCTGACTATTCAAGGCGGAGATATCTATCTGCAGGATGCTGCTACTGATATTTTCATTAGAGACAATGTTCTGAACGCTCTGTTGATAACTGAAGGATCAAATCCATATATTAGTGTTGACACCACTAATGGTTCGGAATTGGTAACCATTCATAAAAATACTTTAGTTGGTGGGAACTTAACTGTCAATGGCGATATAACTTTTAGAGCTGGCGATGGATCTGCTGGGTCTATTACGCTCGGTGATGGAAATACAGATAATATTGTATTTGGTGCAGATGTTAATTCTAGTATTGTACCAAATACTAATAATACTTATAACTTAGGTTCATCTTCTCAAATTTGGTCTAGTATTTTTCTAACTACAATTTCTGGAGGAACAAATGCTGATATTATTGTTGATCCAAATGGTACTGGTGATTTTGTATTTAAAGGCGGCGTAGGTCAAAATTTTGTTATTAATGATGGAACTGTAGAGAAATTTAGAATTGATAGCGAAACTGGCAGTGTATTTTTTAGTGGACCTATTAATGTTCCTGGCGGTATTGCATTACAAGATAATACCGTAAATGCATTTACTATTACCGAAGGAACCAATCCATATTTCACTATTGATACAGTAAATAACGCAGAGAAAGTTACTGTTCATAAAAATTTAGATGTTCTTGGTGATCTATATATCGCTGGAACGACGACAACAATTAATTCAACTACATTAACGGTTGATGATAAA
>Ga0169931_10003317_pt1 | contig 25567 bp, 18 predicted proteins | sample Kivu_15m_20L_FD_129675 | JGI IMG/M metagenome (GOLD analysis project Ga0169931, IMG submission 129675) | Freshwater microbial communities from Lake Kivu, Western Province, Rwanda to study Microbial Dark Matter (Phase II) - Kivu_15m_20L... | ecosystem: Environmental > Aquatic > Freshwater > Lake...
AAAAATTTGACCCGCGAAAGTTTGCACAAATTAAAAAACAAGCCTTGTCTAGATGAAAGACAATTTACCAATTTTTACATAGCAAAAGACGATCTGAAACATACACCCTCTCTAGCAAACTATTCTCCTCGAAACAACAGAATCGCTCTTTAGTACTTCAACGGTAAAATATTTATTACTCAGATCTATACTACGACTCTAAGAACCCTTTTGAGCAGAACTACTTCGATAACACTACGACTAGTTGCATTTTTAATCTTAAAAAACAAAATGATAGCAAAGGTAGATATTTTTTCCCATCAAGAAGGCAGGAAGATAACCCTTAAACTGATATATAACCTAATCATGTTGCTAAAAGTTTTAGCCTAGCCTCGCCTTTTAAACCTTACAAAGCTGCTAGATTTTACCGAGAAAGCGGAAGATAAATGCCCTGTCAATATGACCAACGCTTCTATAGTCCTAACAAATATTTTTACAAAGATGCCTAAGGTAAGATAATCAGACCGCAATAAAGTTATACGATAAAAAGATACAAAGACCAAATGATTTCCAGAGATAACGAGGAACTGATAAACTCAAAAAAACCATATTTTACTCGCCAGTAGATCTGCGATTAAAAGTATTTCAAGCAGTAAAGAAGAAGATACGAAAAACAGCCTTCTTGATACTTTCTGAGGATTTATAATAAACTTTATCAAAAATACAAAAAAAACAAAATGGATCGATAGGGTGATATAACTGCAGGGACTGATGATCTTGTGATACCTCAGAAATTTACTTATGAGTTTTTTGAAACAAACAGATATAGCATTTCTTAGTAGGGAAATTACGAAGCACTATGCAATAATGGCTTTATCAAATTATACACTAAACTCGGGCGTGTTTATTGGCATACTCAGAACTAATTCGGTCATGAAGTCGCAGATTGGAAATTTCATGTTTCAGTTGCACACAAACATCTCAAAAAAGCATGGAATCTTCTAGCGGCTTTATTTTGCAAAATGAATTGTCGAGCCGGAATGAAAGTAATATACTTAAAATAGGCACAAAATCCCATAAAAGGACGATAGATAACAATATACATAATCAAGTACGCTCCATAGTTTTAAAAAAGTCAGTTTGCTGGTGATTTTGGTCTGAATATAGCTGTTTAGCATTCATAAGAATATTGGTTTGAGATGTTCACTAAAATATAGCAATATTTGGCTAGTTTTAGTATCTAATCTAACGGACTGGCCTAGGGTGATCTTAGATTGGGAAATTATGTCAGTCTTAGAAACTAAGCATTTGTGCGTAACGGTATGAATTAAAGTATATATCCCCCCGATAGCTATGGCTGGAATCCTTTGAAACACAAAATACCGATAAATATTCATAATTTCCAAGAATACGTAACGCAACAGATGGGTAAAGTAGGAGTGAGTCCGCTGATACATATAGGAATAAGTGCTTTGGTGGTAAGTGCCCTTTTGATTTGGAAATTGAGAGGTAGATTGATGAAATGATATCAGTTAAATTTATGCAAATAAAGATCCGTTGTAATCTGATTCATACTATTGATGTAAAGCCAACTCTTTCTTGACCAACTCAAAAGAATATGCCTAGAGTAAAAGACACACTAGCACCAGCAAGACTCAAAGAAAGCTCTCAAGGAAAGACCGGATATCAAAAAAAGCATTCTGAATAAGCGACTCATGATGTCGAGTAGCGATTAAAAAAAGGCAAAATTAAATATCAAATTCGATCTTTCTCCGACAACTAGAAGCTTTTAGGAACTCTAAAAAGCATCTTCGGCCTTAGACCCAAAAGTGAATGCCAACATTTTTTCACAAAATATTCAAAAAAAATTGAAAAAAACAAAGAAAATCCAGAACACCAAGACAGTTCCTTCTGGATAATACATCTAAAAGATAAAATTGATCAAGTTGCTTCGATGACATAATTGATGATATTTAACATATGCTCTAACTAATATTAATCATTTCTTATCTATTACACGCAGACTGGTTCTGGCTACAATAGTCCTATGCTTAGGTTCATTCAAAGGATCTTATTTGTTTGCTTACTATATTTTACCCAAAACATCAGTTATGATGCCTTGAGTCCATATTCCTTCGATGATTCTTCCATCAGGATAACTCATAGAGCCGTATCCATGCCTATATCTCATAAAAATTACTTTAAATCGTTGAAAAAATTGCCTTCGTGTACGCATCTATTGCTCCATATGTACCTACCTGAACCCTCCTTGCGATCTTTTACGAATTAACCCATATAAATCTATTTATTTTACTATCCAGATTACCATTTTCCTATGCCTTCTCTGTATCCGTTGACGAACTGGCCCACGTAGGTAGATTTGTTGTACCAAACATACTTCCCTTAGCCGGTTATCTCATTTTCAATGTAGTAGCCTATATACCTGTCCCCGTTTTAGAAAATTTATGTTCCGAATCCTTGTTTGTGATTTAATTAAAAATTGCCTTAAAAGATGCTGCCGTCTATTTAGTAGTGTCCCCATCCTTGCATTTTATCGTTTTTCCAAGATCCCTCATAATAGCTTTATTGATCACTGTCGTAATAGTTCCCTTTGCCTTCTTTGAGATTATCTGACCACTAGCCTTCATAGATGCTTTCATCGGCATATATCATGATACCTTTGCCTTCTTTTTTGTTTTATCTGAACTAGCCACGATAGTAATACTGTTCCCTTATGTACTAAATGCCAAACCCTTCTTTGTGAGATAGCTATTAATCCCATCCACCTATGTATAGCTTGCCTGTAAAGTGCCATACAACTTTCATTTATGAGTGAGTGGGTAGCTCAAACATCACACAATTTTTGTATTTTTTCAAAATGCAGCTCTAGAGGTCTTACTATTCGTACTATAGTCCAAATATATCAAGAAGAGGTAGGATCATATCTACTATTTGTGTAGTAGGTGTCGATGCTGAAGGGGCATCACTAAATTATGGAATACAATTCTAGCTAAAATGTCTTTTTTTCTTTGTTAGTTGTATTTTTTATTGCTACTAAATCAATTTCATTTTAGTAGGGTCTATAAAAGATTGTATACGACTATCTAGTTTTGCAACAAAATCTTTAAGACTAGTATTAGCTTTGTTTCTCATTATGATTCCTTGGATATTTTATCTATCGAGCTAAAGACTTTGCTTGGAGTGCTCAGGATTGTTGATTTTTGTTTAAGGGTTAGATAATTATCTGGCGACTTTTGATTTGTGGAGCTATCTATTTATGAATTTTTTGAATTTGCTATCGTCATTATCGAATTTTTACATTATTTTTGTGCATATATTACGACCTCGAAGAGTTATTTTGTTTTAAGGAACACTACTACCGAACTTTATGTCACTTATGACTTCTTTTTTCAAATTTTAAATGCTTGAAAAATCTAAAGTTTTGTATTATTCTAAGCTTTCCTGAGGAATAGTATGTTTTGAGACATTCAGCTGATTTGAGTTAAAAGAATTGATATGATTTAAGTAAAAACTATCGACGTTGATTAAGCTATTAGGCGTATTGTAGCTAGTTTTATCCTAAGTGTTGATCTAATTATGTCTTTTAGATGTAATATTTTTACGAATTCTTCCGAAATGAATGGAGCCTGGCTTAGATATCGTTTACTAATACGTTTGTCTATCGTGCTAGTATGTAGCTTTTGAATTTATTGTTTAGTCGTATACATTTTTGCCTAGTTTACTTTTTTGCTAAGATTATGAAACAATTTGAAGAGAATTCATATCTTAATAGTACTTTTGTTATGCTTTGGCTTTAACTTTCTAAAGTCTTAGTGTTCTAACCGTATTTTTAAGAACTTTTATCTATTTTTACAAATCCTAGGTTTCTTCCATGATGACTAGTTGTTGCCCCGTTATGTTATTCTGAAAACTTTAGCCAAGTATACAAGTATTCAAGCTTAAATTTGTGGTCTTTTTACTTGCAAATTTAATAGAATTCGGTTGGAATTATACTGTTTTTGAAAGTTTAAATCTATTCTAAGGTTATTTCAAAATGACATTTACGCCGCTTTGTTATATATTCGGCCTTACTTTCGTTTATGATTTTTTGCTATTTGATTTGATCGACTGCCCCGAAAGCCTTCTAATTCTCCCTTTAACACTTTAGTCAATTTTCTTTTCTTCCTAGGCATCCATATTTAATATCGATTCGTTATTGACAAGTTTGTTTACATTGATTTGCTATGTAAAAGAATACGCCTAAGATGCACTATCTTACTTCACATTTTAACTTCTTATGATTTCGTCTTGCATGTAGCCACTAGTGACAACTGCTATTTGATTTATTTCTCTTCCTTTTTAGTTTTTGATGATGCTGGGTTTTACTATTTTTGATTAAAGGCAGTTTAGATGCACTTCTGTTGCGATTTAATCGAAATGTCTTTGCTACTATTTTTATTGTGCAGTTTTAGGGCAATTATTATTGTTCGTTTGTAAAAAATTAGTAAGTCTTTCTCTTCTGTTAGACGATCGAACAAACTAGGCCTGTTCGAAAGCAGCCTCCACCTCCTCTAATTCCCTATTTCTTACATGATTTTCCATAATATTTTCCTATTTTTTTACAATAATCTATCTGCCTACCTAACTCATTTATTTCAATTTTTGTTTGCCCTAACCAATCAAACGTCCACCCTTGCTATCCCAACCAGCTACAGCTTTATTGGATCTAATTTTATGAGATTTATGACTAGATACAGCTCCAGTATGATGGACGTATATATTATTACTAAGTTTTTAGCTTTGTCTGCTCACAACAGATCTTGATTTTTAAGATTTGGATTATGTTTTGTGGCTTTGTGGTCTGCTGTCTCTGATTGGTATGTGATGAGGGATCATTATGTATAAGTTATGAAATATATAGTACTAATCAATATGGATCATTGCTATAAGCTATGAAATATATAATACTAATAATCTAAATCAATATATTTAACACTTTTCTTTCTTCTTAGGACCCACCATCTACCCCTCCTCCAATTTTTTTTTAAACTGCCGCCTCTACCAATTATCAAAAGCCTACTCTATCTATTTCTATTTCTTCTAGATACTAACCCGTATCTCCAAACACTTCTTTTAGTTCTTGACAAGTTCCTTAGCCATTTTGATATTTTCTTCAGATCTACATACACCTCCAAATACAATATATTAAAGTCGTCTTAACAATTGACTTTAAATGAAGCCTATGCTCGTGATATAAAAGTTTAGAGTTGTTCGATCTGAAGTTGTTGTGATTCCACTTTGTGTTATATGGACATGAGTCTATTTTATTAATCAACTATCTGATCTAATCGTTTTTAGTATTTTTATTTTATTTACATGGTTTTGAAAGCTATCTAATTACGTTTTTATCGTCGTTATTGAGCTTCTTTGTTAAAATTGTCGTATTTCATGAAAGTTATTTATTATTATACGGCTAATGCTTATTAAGCTTTCATTTATAGTTTCATGTAGAAGTCGTAGATGACTTTGTCTTAGCAATTATCGCATATTCTTTACCATTTTCCTTTTTTCTTTCTCTTCTTGCGCAAATGCTAAGGACACGCAGGCATGCTACAAAATTAACTATGTATATATGCATATACCATTTTCTTATTTTTGTTTTGTCGAGTTCTATCCCACAAACATTGCAATTGCTATACTACTGCACATATTATTAGACTACATGATGCATCTCTTACATTCTTCGGCCTTTACCTAACTTCTTGGTTGTTAGACCTAAGTGATCTAGCTGGTCGGAGCGGCAGTTGATTCCAGAAACGATTTAAGTGCATCTGATTTTATTTTTGATTGTTTTTACTTCTTCATCCAAACGAAGAGATTATAATATCAAACTCATATATTAGTTGATTGGGTCTAATTTTAAAGAGAAAAATATCCAAAAATGGTGAGAAATGAATTTAGGCTATAAAATGGGGCATTCGATTATTACTTATTTTATTTTATTTTATTTGTTTGTTTGTTTTTGATTTAATATTTCTAATGTAGTATGATATGTTGGGTTTGAAATAGGCGGTATGACTGAACTGATGTGTATAATTTGGAAATAATGCTAGCAAGAATAGCTCGAACCTTCGAGACGTCGGACATCCACGAGATGCCGGAGTTTCAACGAAAAGTGCAAGAAATGAGTGAGTTCTTCCTGAGACACCAACTAACGGAGAAACTACATCTCCACTACGCCTATGCCTACATCATGAAGTTGCCAGATACATAGCCAAAAATGGAATTCATCCTTAACATAGGGTTCAACTAGGCAGTTGCTACATGGCTAGAAAGATGGGACAACGATCAATACTAGGGCCTGGTTCCATCTGACTTGAAGACAATACTTGAAGTAATCGCCATTGAACTGAAATTCTTGAGATTCCACTATTACGAATAATTTGCCCTAGAAAACTCAAGACTGATCAGAAGCATGCAGTTACGAGTGAAAAACTACGTCTGCAAAGAGCTCACTGAAAAATACTTGGATTGCATCCATCTGCTAAGATGCATCAAACCTCAATAAATCAACAAGGATTACTACTCAAACATGCTTGCCCCTCTCACCTCCCGATCTAACGACTTTTACTAACTACTGATGGAGGTATTCATGAGTTTGACGGCTCCCAACATTAAAGTAGTGGACAACATACTACAGGGCTGGGTGAATAGGCTGAAGGAACTGCGGAAGAAAAACGAATTCACTGTGACAGAGAAGTATGAAACTTTCCATGCGTTTTAGGCGTTCGCAAGTAATGTAGCTGTTATTATAGTTATGCTAGGCACGTTTTACTAGCTTTTGGAGGGCTTTATTTTCAGCAAATACTATTGCATTTTCGATCACTTTTTCTTCTTTCTCAAGCACAAGATCGCCAAGCACTGGCAGATAGCCTCGATCATCCAGAAGTTCATTATGATGCTCTTCAAGACAAAGAAAGTCCTCAACCCAATCAGATTTCAGCTTATAACCCAACTGCTGAAGAATGTCGTGTCCAAAATGTCTGCCTGCATGGTCCACATCCTCTTGGAGCATTTCATCGAGCAAGAACTCTTCCTGTAGTGGTTTTTTGCCAACGAACTCAATCACACTAACATCTTGTCTGTGAACGAGGTGTGGATGAACAACCAGCCAGGCATCTAGACATTACTGGTGCTCGTCTACTACTTCTTGGTCAGATTCCCCAATCGCAAAGACTAGGTAGTTTCTTTTTTGAGAATGTCGAACTTCTTGGAGGAGGCAAAGATGTATGTAGTCCAGGAGAACGTCAAGATCTACCTAAGGGCTCTGTACACGTAGATGGGAGAAGAGGAAAGCGAGTAAATCGAAAACTACATCACGTCCATCGATACCCAGCTGCCCATATTTGAGTGATTAGCTATGCAATCATCCAATCATCATAAAAATTTACTAATTTAGTATCTTGCTGTTATGTTTATGCATTAATCTATCGCTTGTATATATCTGATATAGTATATTCTTATAGTTTTTGTTTGGAAAGATGATGAAATTTATAATATAAAACTTGCATATCATTTGATAGGATCTAATTTTTTAAAAGTCTTTGAAGAATGTCGCTTTACAGTCATGTTTCGTTTGGTCTATATCAGTTCTTTTTCTTTTCTTTTTTACAAATAGCGGGTATTCAAGTCATCGTTTTCTTTCTTCAGAACCTACAGTCTTTACTATAACTACTGTATTTATTTCTAGTATCGTTTGTTTGCAACTGCTAGAGAGTTTTAGGCCACTGCTTTTTTCTATTTCAGTTCAGCTAAGGTTTTTTATGATATTTATAGGTTGTCGTATTCTAGATGACTGTTTATCATCTACTTGACTGAAAGATGCTTCTTGGGGTCTTTGCGGATCTAAACTTTGTTCATACTCTCATCTTTTCTTTTCTGCACTCTTCGTTACTTAAAATCTTAAAATTTCAATGGTTTTTCTCCTAATTTTTGACATTTTTCAATATACTTTTTTTAAGTTTATGCCACAGCTGCTTTTCTCTTATCAAGCGTATCTTGTTTTTGTTGATGCTTTAGTTTGAGCCCTTACAATAAATCTCTTTGCTTTCTGATTTCTTAGACAAATTTAGACAGTTTGGCCGAATCTTAGTTTTTTTATTTCTTTTCTATCATTTTCTCTTGTTTGCGTTTGACGATAGTCAATGTCTTGATATCGTCGTTTAATTCTTTGACTATCTATTCCTTCTGTTTGATACTTAACTCCATTCCGCTGATTTCTTCAGGCGTGTATTTATTTTTATTATTCTTTTTCTGCAAAACTTTCAACTAATTTTGATAGTTCTTGAGCATGCCTTTGGCATTCTACAGTTATCTTTCAAGTTGTTTTTATATTTTTTATTATTCGGCTGCATTCATAGGTTTTGGTGATGATTATTTTTGCACTTTTCTTTCAATAGCTTATTTGAATTCTTGAATATAAGTTGCCAGTTTGTTCTATTATGTTTCTAATTTGGCAATGAGCTCATCTTGTTGCTATATTTTTTTATACAGATCGCTTATATCACTTTCTTCGGTTTGCATTACTCTAAAGATAATTTTATTAACTCATAGATAACAACAATATTATGATGATTTGTATGCTATTTGGTCATTAGCATTTGAATGTATTTGTGATATAGGTATTTAAATCTATGTCGTGATATGTCGTGATAATGTGGGATTAATCTGGCTTTGATCATAGAGTTCCAAAGTTTCTCATCGGTGAGTATGCCTTAGGATCCACATATCGATTCACGAAGTCCTGAAGGATTATTTCTGAGTCTTTGAAATCAGAAGCGGCGTTGTCGTTGCCTTGCCTGTAGATCTTGCCGAGAGTCTCAGCGAAATCGCATTCCCACCAAACATATCTCTTTAGATCTATATGCTGAATCAAATACCAGGATGATCGAGCATGTACTCGTTTTGCTTGACAAGTTCCTGTGATCTCAGGTAGCAATATTCGTCAAAAAGGTTAATTTTGAGGATTTGTTTGCGATATGAGGAATAGGCATCAGCGAAGATGTAGGCCACGAGGAAGGGGAATACGTTTCTGAAGGTGCGGTAACGGATGTTGGTGGTGAAGATGTTGTAGTTGTAAGAGTAGAAGAACTTTGTCATGCATCATGTACCAATAGACTTGCAATTCCCAGTCCATACTTGACGTATCGGGTCCTGTCGAGCACGGGGAAAGGCATTTGATCGTCCCATTCGGCTGAGTTAAAGCATAAATACGGTCGAGAGGGTTGAGAGTGAGGATGGAGGAAGGGATTTGAGGTCTGGTGCTGGCGGCAGTTTCGATCAATCCAAGTAATTTTTCAACTGATTGATATCGTTTGACTCTGGCATCTTTGAAGACGGGCAAGTTGCCGCCTTCGGTGTCCCTGAGACCCAAGAGTCGGGTGAAGGTAAAGTAGTTCTCCATCAATAATAAACAAATACAACATCCATATCAACAAGCACACAAACATTTTATTTATTCAAAGTACTATAATCATCAATATTAAATTCTATTTACATTCATAGGTATTTTTGTTTGATTGATGATCATTGTGCACTGGCCAATAGCTCTGCTTCTTTCGCTTTGAGTTTATTCAAAATCTCATTCTTTTTCTGCAATTAACCAATCACATAGTCTCTGGCTTACTTGTCGTTCCAGACAAATGTCTCGGTGTTTGCGAATTTCAAGTCACTCATTCCGTATAGAACGAGAGGGATGGCCCCTAGAACAAGACAGACCAAATAAGTGTTTATGTATAGATATCTGCTCTAGAGTGGATCTTAACCATTAACATAACCTCTTTCTGGAGCAGAGTTGTAAATTTAATGCGCTTAGTCATGGTACCAAGGATCGTTAGTGAAGACCAGATAGTTGAATGAAAAGAACGGTGAGTTTCTCAAATGCTCAAAAGGATCGTCAGTAGTTTATTATCTGAGAGTATGATGCGTATCGATAACCCCTTATATTGCTGCAAGACTAGGATCCTACTTATTAATATTTTTACAGATTTATACTTGATCCAGGTTGCATTTTGATCAACTGATACGTGGTAATCTTCACCATGTCCGTGGCCTCCTCCGAAAGATCTTTTTGTTCTGTGGTTCAGCAATATACTCCTTGCGATTCTTCGTGCAAGCATCCTGTATAATAAATATCAACTAATACATGATAACCATAAACATCAATCAAATTTAACCATTTTCCTACCATTCGCCCAATGCTGCTAAAACTATGCGAGTTCATTTTGTAATTTTGCCATTAGGTTTGCTCGGCTGTATTTGAAATCTTTTAAAGATTAGTCTGATAGATTTAATTGAACTTGTTGTAAAGATCGTTTTTTGGTTAAAATGCAAGTGAAAGATTATTTTTTTAGTCTGAACCTGAAATCTTTGGGTAGTATGATGTTCAGACAATTTAGTCGTTATTTTAATTTTTATATTATGAATTCGAAAAGTCCATAACAATTTCCAACAATCGCTGTTTACTCAAATTTCAAGTCAGGATTGCACTACATGATGCTATCGATGATATTTTGGTCATCTAAGGTGTCATTTCCGTTCAATAGGGTGATATATTCTTATACACTTTAAGCGAAAATGAACAAAGCTTGTCTTTCTACGCTGCTTTTCATGAGCTACTGATATCGAGTGGTTATTTTTATTTTAAGCATTTACAACAAATTGAAAGAATAGGCGAATTTGTCTCTTAGAAGCTAATTTAGACATATTTTCTACTAACTCATGATGATGTATTCGTCAGGAATACTGAATTTCATGTATTTTTTAGGTCCACGCTTCAAGTAATTTGCTTCTAAAAGAATCTCAGACCATTCGAAAGAATCGTATTGATGGAACGTTTCAATAACTCCTTGTCGGATATGTTCCAGGCACAGATTAAAATATTATTCAATAAATTATAGTTTATATTGTGAGCCTGTGAGTATATCCTAAGGGATGCATAACAAATTATTTTGAATCTGCTATAACAAATTAGAAATCTAATATATTTACAACTATTTTTGTTATTTAAACGGTCTAGACAAAGGTTATGATAAAAATCTAAGCATTGATAGTCTAAAAGCTGGAGTCAAACATATAGATTAAGTTTATAGCGAATGCCAGCTGCTATCAAAGTTCATCTGTTGTGATTAATTTATTTCTTTTACATAGTATTGTTGAGGATCTATTTTCCACTATGGACTTTGGCTGGCCACATGCAACACATTACAAGAAGCATCAAAATTATTTGAATTCTAAGATAAATTGTTTTATTGTACTATTTTTTTCTTATAGTTTGTGACTTATTTTATTAGAGCTCTAAATGGCTGTACGTTGTTCCAGAGATCAATAAAAATGATCGAATCGTGGCCAGAAATAAAAGGAATTTAGTTAGTTCTATGCTGTTTGTAATGAACTAAAGTCAATTTGTAATCTATCGAGTGACCTTGATTGTCTTTTTAAACTATTTTTTTTTCATAACTAACACTCATTTTACCCCTGCCTTATGCTATTTCTCGGCCTTATGATTCCAGAGATTAAGGCGAATGATTTTTACTTTAAGCGAAGTATGCGTACAATTTACCGATAAATCTGACCTGAGATGGGGAGAGTGTCTGTTTTGAGTTGCTTATAAAAAATACTAGTAGATTCAATCTTTTTTATTTTTTATTTTATATATTGTTTTTATGTATTTTGAAGAGTTAGTAGAGACAATTTTTATTGTAACTTTTCTTTCTAACTGGATTACTTTTCAACAAATCTGACATTTTTCCAGACAACACCTCCTTTTCCGTCTAAAACTAATACCCATTTTTATTATACGCCTTGCCAAACTCCTTCCTGATCTCTGCATAATGATTGATAGTCTTGAACACATCTTGAGTGAGTATCTTGCTCTAGTTATTAATGATGATATGATTGAAACAAGATGAAAGCATTACGATGCGCATGTAGTCTACAAGTTAGAAGATGGTTTGTAGACCTTTCTTGCGTTTGTGCATGCAATGAATATCGCTGTTTTTAATGAGTTTTTGGACCAGGGATTAGAGGCCTTTGAGGAATTTGGCGCGTTGGAATTATTTTTTTTTAGCTAATAAAAAAGATAAGTTGTTGGTTGGAGCTTTAGTTTATTAAGTAGCTACTACCTGACTAGATATCTAAGGTTATCTTGATACTACTGGTCTTTCTATAACCAGTTATTCGACATCACTCGTCTCCTACTAAGCATAGTATTTTTTAACTTTCTAAGGATAGCTACTAGAGTTCCAGTTTCGCTTCAACAATTACTAACGAGACATCAAATTGCTGTTTAAAAGTCTTTTAGAGCACCCAGGATTACCATACCTGCTTCTCTCTAGCTTATTATGATTGAATTAATATCTTAAAATCCATTAATTATCTAGCACAGAGTCTTGTATTTTGGTCAATATTACACAGCTCTACTCCCCTTGCATCAAACTATACGCTCCGATCTTTTATAAACATTTTTTATATTAAACACTTTGACTATTTTTAAAACGTAAAGCATATTTAAATGCAGCTTATGGTATTCTTTTTCCTTTTATTTTTGATGAAGGGTCAAGTTAGATACTCATCCTGTACATTATTCTAAGTGTCTATTGTCTGATGATGGGTAGATGATGCAGCATAAGACAACTGAGGACGTATTAAGTCTTTTAGCTTTATAAGATACGGTAGTAGGTCTAGTAGTCTCTGTTTCTGAGTGCTTTTTTGATTGTAAGGGCGAGTTGGATCTCTTGGCTGGCAACAAGGGGGTGATCTATACCCATACCATCTAGTTTTATCATCAATTTTTAGTTCAAAGTGTTCTGGATATCTTGGGAAATGATGATGGCATAAGCTATTATCTAAGGCTAATTCGGCGAAACGTATATCTCCTTACCGTTCTATTATGATTACTTCATCATCTGAGTACGCTGCGATTCGTATATTTCTAGCAACTGGGTCAAAATTTTAGTAATAGCTTATAAATTCATCTTGGCGTCGAATTCCAACCTGCATTCATAATGAAGTCTACCCTCTCTTACAGCTATGATAAAAAATCTAAGCATTTCTTCACAAAGAATGATAATATTTTTACTGTATCTACTGCTCAGATCCAATCGAGAGACGTCTTTGATCATCTACCTCATTCTGTTCCACAAAAAATCATAAATATGCAAAAATTATATCTTGTCTTACCCTGGTGGTGGTGGAAACGCTAGATCTCTTAAAGACATGCTATCAGAATCGATTATTTATTTATGGATATGGTTCATAGTCTTGATGAGACCTTTTCTTGATCTAGGCAAGTCTTATTATTAATCTTTTTATTAATTGCCTTAGGCTCTGTTAGTTGATCTTCTGAATCTTTTTAGAGTGAGGGCGTAGTCAGGTTGGTTGGTTCTTTTGTTGATTTAAAAGATAGCGAAAGAACGGCCAGTGTCTACTCTGATATTGGCTGCTTAGTTTCTGTTGTTGAGGGTGAAGGTTTATACTCGTTAGTTGAATTATGACTGGCTGCACATGCTGTCGATTCTCTATAGACCAATCGAACCCTAGGACTATCCTGCAGATTATTCTTATTGTTATTATTATTATTCTTATTGTTATTATTATTATTAAACTGAATTAGATGCTTACAGGGATTATTCTTAAGGTTATTATAGATCTTATTTTTGATTTTAGGACTAAAATGATACTTACTATTATACTTCTTATTCGCCACTTGACTCGTATTATTACTAACTTATCTACCTCATTTCTTAAGACTATTACTCACTTTATTATCTAGCCACTGCCTTTTTCTAAGCTCTGGGCTGCTAGTTTCTCAAGTTAGGCGCATTTCTATTTTGCTAATAATGTGAGCCTCGACCTCGAGGTGCGCCTCGTCCTCGACCCCTGTCATTGCCCCTACCTCGTCCTCTTTGAAACCCTCCTTAATTTCTCTAATTGAATCTATTTTGTTCAGTCCGATTATTTTGTTATCTTTGTTGATTATTCCCCATATTTCTATTGTCCTGTCCTTGTCTATCCATGCCTCTTTTCTCATTTTCCCTCATATCTCTACCATCATCTCTCCTTTGATATCCTCTTTGTTAATTTCGATACCCACTTTGCTATTGAGTCTGCTATTGGTAGTTCCCTCGAGGTGATGGTCTTCCTCGACCTCTATTCTGATTGTACCCACCTGAGCGTTCTTCCTGATTGTTTTATATGTAATCTGGACTTCTATGTCTTTGATTTTGGTAGGGTTGAGGTGGAGGGGGAGGTGCTGTGTTTCTATTTGGATAATTGGCGGGAAAAGATCTAGGTTGGACATATCCTTGTGGTTATTATTGAACTTGATTGTCTTGCTGGTAGTTGTATTGTCTTCCTCTGTTATTGTAACCTTGATCTTGATTATTGAATTGCTGGTTATTGTTGTATTGTCGTGGAGGTCCTTGCTGGTTGTTTTGCCGAGCAGGACTTGTATATGAATTTGGACTTGTTTTGGGAGATCTAAAGGAAGATGGATTTGTATTGTTTCTTTGTTGGAAATCGTTATTTTGAGGTCTTGGGCGTGGTTGAGTGAAGCTTTGTAGAGCCAGGTCCATAACTAATATCAAATTTATATATAAAATGAAAGTAATGATGCTCATTTTAGATAAGAAATAGTCAACTTATAATCAAAATATCATTCTAGTTATATAATTATTAATATTAGTTAATATTAGATTAGATGATAATAAGATTACTTAGAGATACATTGTTCTATCACTTAGACTTGCTAAATAGTCCATCAGTCCATATCGATCCATCTCCAGCTCCTTTGATAATATCGCTAAACATCGAAAAAGACTCAGCTCGTTTAGATTGAGGCACTTGATGAGAAGCTCCCTTGAACAAGATAAAGATGATACCCGAGTAAAGTTGTTGGAAACCAGAGTGTTGGCCGTCGGTGTACCACGGGTTGCTGTATAAGATATACTATACTAGATGTATGATTCGACAAGATTCAACGCTTTGATGCCTTTGATAGTGTCAACGTAAGGAACAACTGCGTCCCAGTTTCCATTGTAAAGCACGATAGATATTCTTCTTTAAGTACTAGGAATAAGACTTAAAAGATGCCTGTATGAAGCCATAGAGCCAGCGGGATCGACAGTGTAATCAATCTCAGCACACGGGCCGTTCCACATCATACTAGAATTTTTGGCATTATAAGCTTTAGTGTTGAGTTGGAAATAGTCATGAATACCATCGAAATAGGCACAAGGAGCTCCGTTGAATTTAGAAGGAGGCAAAGGATTTTTAGCGTACATCCTTTTGATATCATTAAGAATGCTCTCCTGAGAAATATATTTCTTTTTGTTTACTTTTTTATTTGAACTCGCATCGAAAGAATCGTTATAATAGCAGTAGCTGTAAACATTATAAGGATTGAGTTCTTATGTTCCCTTGTCAAACTAGATCTAGAAATATCGGCATCCTGCAGAATCGGGGTCATATTTGCATGCACTGTGGTAAACTGGAATGATCTAGGGATCTACAAATCTTCGGTCTATCATGAACTAGTATGTGCTTTGTTGTAGGGTCTTGAATGACATAACTCCGTTTCCGATGATTATGGTCTGCAGGTTGACTTTTGGCCCCTATCCTCTCAAGTTGTATTCATCGATCAACATGGCCAGATCAGGGATGTATTTTCCTGCGTAAGATTATCCTGCTATGAAAAACTTGCGTCCTTCGTATTATTTGAATTTTTTGAAGAAAGAAAGAACCGCTTTGAGATTGTCATATGCAGTAGTGGCATCATTATGCTTGAAATTCTTATCATCATTGTAAGAGTATCCAACTCCGGCAGGTGATTCGAAGAAAAGCAAGTTAGAAATATTATGCCATGAGTATTTGTTGAATTTAAGTTTATCCCCTATTCTGAAATCAACTCCTTCTTCCAGATAGTATGGGCCAATTTACTGCAAAAAACCTTTATAGTTGATGAGTTACCAAGCATGGATGAGCAACCTGGACCACCGTTAAGCCATAGAGTGACTGGGTCGTTGTTTTTGGGGCCGTTGATGGACTCGACGAAGACGTAGTGGATGCCTCGGGTGGGATTTGAGCCTTACATGACATCGAGATATCCACTATAGATAGTTGTATTGTCATCGTCAGGGTAACCCTGCATATTATGGCAAGTACAGGAACAGGCTTAACAAGGTCGTTTATGGGGGCTGCTTGAGAAAGCAGAATCGCAAATCCGATCAGAATTACCTTAATCATGGTTATTAATCTATTACAACAAATATCTTTTAGATAGAATAAATATGATTAGACATCTATCGTCTAAAAATACAAAAAAAGCATAAATATTTTAAAGAAAATCTTTTATTGTAGGTTTGAAGAGTATAAAAATAGTTTAAAAAAATTAGATTAGTGCATGTAACCGTTATTATAAAGAACAAAAACAGTCAAACATATCAAGCTTGATACACTAATAACCGCACAGGAACTTATGAACTCTTTCAAAATCAAGTCGCCGACTCATTCTTCTATTAATCTTCGAGAAAAAGGACCACTTTCGACCAAAAGTATATCCGAGTCAAGATCTTCAAAGAAATTTTTTGAAACAAAAAAGAAAGAAGAGCCTAGAATTGAGCTCAAATAACTTTTTCTAAACAATCCAGCACCACCTTTAACGAAAAATAGCAAAAATAAGACACCTAAAAACCATTTGTATTAGCAGTTCAAGACACAAGCTGTAAGGGAAACTCCTAATGGCAATAGCAATACAAAGAGTCACATACTCTTACCTGTTTGTTTAGTGAAGAATAAGGAAAATTTGTAGAATAGCAAAAATATTGGTTTTTTACCATGCAAAAGCAAATAAATCAATCTCTAAAAAGTAAGAATATCATAGCAGTCTCGCTTCAAATAGTAGCCTTCTCAGGTAAAAAAATAAATCCGTTTAAGAAAAAATAGTAATGCTTCAACTGATGTTCGTTCGAAACACGCCATATCTTTACAAATATACGACTAATAAGATGAAAAGTTGTTTCAAGCCAGGCCGAGCTCACATATCCAGGTGTCTACTCAATAAAAATAAAGCAATAATATGTTAAAATTACTTGAATAGACAAAAAAGAAGCTTTATCAGCAAATATATTCTTTGGATAGAAAACTTATGAACGATTTCTAGTCTACAAATCAAACAAAAAAACATATAGTAATCAATCTCAAAAAACGCAAAGAAATTGCATAGCTCGAAACAATCAAAAACTAATGATCAATAATAATAATATTTAATACTAAATTTAAAAGTTTTCTTTAGATCATAATATAGATTTTAGATCAGATTTTTTACAAACTTAAAAGTCTATCAAAGGCTTGGCATTGGATTTAAGCTTTTCTCAATCAAGTTTATATAGTTGGTGACGATTTTATTTATAACTGTTCGATATCTTGTTTGCATGTGAAAAGAATGATACCCTTATTTCAAATTAAATATAAATTTTTATTGTGAATTAGTGCATTTCAATCCAAAAATTTAAAAGTATGCTAAGTTCCATTTTTCAAGTTGATCTCTGTCTATTTATTAAATAAAATGAATAGCTTTTTAGTTGAGTAGTTTTTCAAAGAAAATTGAATCTTTTCGGCCATAAATAATACATCTGAGAATTTTTGGTGCATTTCTTCTGAGTTAAAACATATCTTTGAATGCCTAGAAATCCGACAAAAGCTTAAAGTATGCCAAATACTGATATTTATTTTTAAATAAAATAACATTTTAATTTTTTCTGCGTACAATTTATTGCTAATAGTAATGATCGAGATTTTTCTCAAACTACTCAATATTAATATTCATAAACTTAGTGATAAATTACTTTCGAGATTGATAAAATCGAATAGGAGGAGCTCCTAACTCTACTAAGCCTACTATCTTAGCTATCGTTTATGGATAATAGAAAAGATATTTTGTGAATATAAAACCTCCGAATGAGTGGTAAACAAAAACTATAGGTTTATTTGGATAAAGAGATATTTTGCTGTGAAGATTACTTGATACTTTCCTCCAAGTAAGATGCATTTACTTTAGTTATGCATCTCTTAAATTATTATCATAGAAAGGAAAGCGAAAGGTTAAAGATTATCCGGGAAGCTATAAATGGGAGAACTAATTCTAGAAAGGTGGAGAACCATGCAAACACACATAAAGAAAGTCTTTTTTAGAAATTTTGAAAGGTGTAATATTCGATTTTTGAGGTTTAGAAAGATCTTTTAGGTTTTGTTAGCTTAAGAACTGTACATATTTGTTAGCCAGCTAAATTTCTCTCTAGGAACGAGAATCGTCCCAGTAGGAAAAATGCTCTGATTGCATCTATCTTTTTGACGTCATCATATATATTATACAATTTTTATACAAACAATCTCTTTGCAGCAAAAAAAAAGAATTGATATCTAAATATAATAGATTAATGTTAAAATTATATAAAATATAATTAGGATAAGTTTATGGTGCATAGATGTGTAGATCACATTACGTTCGAGTATGTGGGATATCTGCATATGTTGATGCAGTTTCGGTTCGGCTAATGGATAACTTTGGCCGATAATTTCGCGTATCCTTTGTCTGCCCAATTTGTTCCCCATGAATTTTTGAATCTCCAGCTTTCTTAGGTATGGTTGTATCCAACCAGCAGAACAGCGTGATTAACGGTGGTACTGGCGCAGTCATTGTAAATTCCACCAGCCGCAAAAATGAAATTATTTTTGACTTCGATGAGCACAACTAATGGTTGTGTCTATAGAGCCAGTCTCAATGGAGCACAGTCATTATTGTATGGCAAATCTGTATAGTTGGTCACTCTAATGTGCGTATTGCTATTGACCGCAGTGTTATTGCATGCTTCTCGGATAGTTTTATAGGGATAGCGAGCTTCCCTAACAATACCTCTTGGGCGGGTTCGAGTGCCAAGTTCTACGATGTAATCGTAGATCGCCATGCTTCCTCCATCACAGGACATGCCCCGATTGTTGCAGTCAAGCATCTGCTGCTCCGAGGAATCAAACCTCACATTTCTATTCCTTTTTATGTTGAGACTGCTTTCGATCTAAGACGAAGCTGCGAAGGCCCAACATGACCCGCAGTTACCTTGATCCTTAGGTGGAGTCACTCTTCCTCGTCTTTGCCAGTCTATAGAAGCCGAGAAAGTGCCCGCAGATCTTACGGAAGGCGCTAGCACTCTAGGAGTACTAACTGCTAGTTTTCCTCTCTCAACACTATTAATTCCAGTTAGTAGAAGGATTCTGTTCTCTTAGATGGAATTTTTGGCGAATTTGTTTATCGTCGCTCTCCATGTATTGCTTTTGTTAGCGTTGATTTTTTGTATTTCCAAGACGTTATTTCTTAAATTGATCTCCCTTTGAGCACGTTCAGACTACGGCACCCTGCCATAGGCCCTCTAGTAGTCAGCCAAGGTAACTTGATCTGCATATAAAGATGCTTACTCAGAGGTAGAGATTGTACTCTAATCTATTCGGGAGGAGTCACAGGCTATGGTTCGCTTTCTATTTCCATCACTGAACCCCATGCGCAAGCGCAGAGCAGCAGGAGAAGCATCAGTTTGACAACACTCATATTTTTTATTTATGATTTAATCAAATAACCCTCGGAATTTATACAGAAAGTCGCATGAAAAGTAGAAGTGGGCGTTATTTATTAAATGACCTTATAATTAACATCCCCAGCTCTGCACCTGGTTAATATCAAAATTGTATGATGATCATGCATCGGTAAGTGGATGTCATTTGTTGCATTTTTGATGGGGAAGTCATCCACATCTTGTATTAAAATGACCCCATGATCAATAATTTTTCTATTAAAGCAAGGAGAAGAAGATTCAGATCATTTCTACTTGGTTCGTACTAGAATTATAAGAATATCTCTATGGGTGTTGAGACGATCTGATGGCAACATGGGTGATACAAAATGCAGCTAGGCGACTTGATAGTGATCGCATAGAGACTAAAGACTAAAGTTTGACCATTCGCGTTGGTATGCGCGTCATTGGTGACTACTTGATAGGTATTTTCTAATCATCAGGTATCCACCATTGATCAGAAAAACGCCATAATATAATAAAAATAATCATATAATAATAAAATCAAATAACCAGTTAATAAAAAATATATATCTAAAAACACGATTATGATATCTACATAATATCAATTAAATATATCATTGTTCCTAAGCTCATTACTCACTGGATTATCCCCATTATTAGAAAATTTAAACACCGCCCACCCCAGCTCCACAACATACTCCTTCCCTGGCACACTATTCCTATCTAAATGAGGATAATAGAAGAAAACTTTACTTTTTTGATCAAGCTGGCTAATCTCGCATAAAGAGATAATTTCAAAAATATTAGATTTAAAAAATTTTTTTTAGCGAAATTGACTTCCATTTTTTATATACTCCTGTGAATCTGTTTCGATATATGATTAATTAACTAGATTAGAAGGAAACTTTAAGAAAAAATGGAATGATCATATATGTAGTGGAATAACCTTAAATATTTGAAATAAAAACTAGTTTAGAATCGTAAAAAAAAGCATCCAAATTGATGCCCTTGAGTATATTATGCTAAGAAATAATGTAATTTAAAGGGTTAGAACTCAGAAATTTCTAAGTAAATAAAATAATTTTGTAATGTTTATCAAGACAAATATAGTGGCAGGTAGCTATAGAATATAATCTATAATAAGAATAACAACTTCATCCAAAAAATACCAATCAGCTCGATTCACACTCAACCTCAAAAACCCTCTCTCCTTTATTTTCGTATTCCGTATCATCCTTCTTCTATCCTAACCAACCACAATACGGCGCGTATCGTTACGGTCCTGGCTACCATCCTGACCAATATGTATTCGAGTAGGTGAACGGTAACTGCTGTTTTTGTGGGTGTTTTGACTGGAATAAGAAGAAATAAGTTTATGTAGCTGGAAATAGGGGAATAGGCAGTAAGGAAATATTCAGTGAGGGTGAATGCTGAAATGGAGAAGGGACAAAAAGCAATCAAAAATAATCAAATTAAAAAGTTTTCATTAAAGATTAGGCATAGTAGGTCGGCAGATTGCTTTAAAGTATCTTTTTTTACTCTGTAACTCCGGTCAATACACATAGACTATCTATCCCTCCATTTATTGCTAACTTTATATCAGTTTCTATACTATCACCAATCATCAGACACTCTTTTCTATTGATATTATTTTTTTATATGATGTGGTTCAAAATAAAAGGATTCGGTTTGCCAACTACAAATGCTTTTCTTTAAGATGCCGTTTATACACTAGCAATCATACTTCCATTTCCTGGTACTTTTATCCCATCAATTTTGGTATTATTATCATGATTGGTTGCCAAAAAAATAACTTATTATCTTTGCACCAAGAGGGTCAGTAAACACAGCTTGTTGTATGTGAATGTCTTGTCGTATCCCATAACAACACAATCGATCGTTTTATCATAATTTTACATTATATCGCTTAAAGAAGCATCCTACGAAGGAGCGATGTCGTTTAAATGTACAGTATTTAATCCTAAAGATTGAATTTATTTGAAAAAACTAGGTTAGCCAACTGCTAGTATCTTTTTTACGTTGGCATGGTTTTGATTTATATATAGGGCTGTTGAATAACTAGAAGGATACAACTTTGTATGTAGGGGAGTACCTCATTAATTTAAGCTTGGAAGTTGTAGCCTTTGAATCTCTATTGGAGTTGATGGCGGTCTCTGATGCTGCTGTTTGTTACGAAATATATGTTTTTGTTGAGAGAACGGAGGTAGTTGAGAGCTTAGAAGCCGCCCTTAACTGTCGAAGAACCTTTCCAGTGCCACTTTATATATCAAGATATACCACAACTCCATCCAAATCGAAGAAAAAGTGCGAATATTTTGACGAAATCTAAGTCAAGCTGCCAATTTTCTTGCTCATAAGTTTATAAAGTTGATAAAAATAAAATGATCCAGTTTATAAATATACAAGTCATATGATATAAAAATTGGCATTCTGTGACGCTCACCCTCATTCTTAAATTTCTTCAATGATCCTTGAGTCTTAAAGGCTACTTACGATCGGATTTGATGATTTTAGCCTTAAAATATGGGAGACATAATCATTTTCTTTGCAGTAAGAGCGCTAAATAGATCAAAGTTTTCTTACTAAAGTGAGCGCTAAAGACAATCAGATAATAGTGGGAAACGGAAATGGAGAAATAATCTTTATAGATTCAAAAAACAACTTTTCAAAAGAGAATAGGTTACGGCTGCACTCAGATTGTGTGACTGATATTTTGATAGAACAAAACCAAATAATCACTACAAGCTATGACGGAACAGTTATTTTTACTGATCAAAGACTCATGAAACCATTTAAAACCGTAGAATTACCAAATATTTGCTAGCAGTTGATACGATATTAAGATAGCATTTACACTGCAGGTCCACAGGCTTTTTCTATCGATTCGAATTACTAATTCAAATAACTAAAGAAAAGAATAAACCACTACGCAAAGACAGAATGCGATTTGTATGCTACTAATGATCAGAAAGGTCTTTTTTCTATTTCAAGTTCTTTCAAAGGCAGAACTCCTTGCTAGATAATAGTATCTCACAATCAAAATATAATGGGAGTTGCAGGGCAAGTGCTGACTTATTTTGATATTCGTAAATCAGAAAGCATAATTAGAAGCGCTAGACTTGATATTGATTCTCAAGATCATGCCAAAAACATTATTTTGCATAAAAATAGAGTTATAGGGTCCACAGAGGGTGGAGCTGCGTAAAGTGGGCATTTATACGTATGGAAGGTCAATTTCGAGTATTCTTGGCTATGAAAACAAAATTTACTTGTATTTCATAGTGATTTTAAACAAAAATAGTGTTTTTTTACTTCTAAAAACTATTTAGTAAGAAATCTTTCTGAATATCCAAACTTGTTTATATTAATGAATATTTAAACTTGTTTATATTAATGAATATCCAAACTTGTTTATATTAATATTGATGATTTAAAAATCTGCCTTCTACATCGCCCACCCACGCTCATAAATAACCTCCATGATCTTCGACTAATCCCACCGCATCCTAACATTAGGTCTTGACTTCCATCTCAGAATCTGGGATACAAATTCTTTCATTCTACAACAATAACGTCATTTCGATCAAAGTTATATGAATAAACTCTATCTAAACGGCAATTAACTACTTTTAGGCAACGGAGAAGGATAGCTCGTATTTTTAGACATGAAAGATAAGTTGAAAGAAACAGCTAAATATCAATTGCATTCGGATTGTATCACTGATATTGTGGTGGAAGAAAATCAAATTATAACGACGAGTTATGATGGAACTGTATGCTTTACTGATAGGAGAATCATGAAGCCTTTTAAAGTAGTAGAAACTCCGACATTATGTTCGCAAATATTGAGATATAAAGATAAGATTTATGTTGCAGGTTTGCAAGCATTTACGATAGATTAACAGTATTAAGTACTCCCGATGAAAAAAAGAGTAACTCATTTTGTAAATACGTAGCATTAATTGTATGGCACTAATGATCAAAAAGGTCTTTTTTGTATTTCCAAACCCTTCAACACCCAAGTCCCTTGTTAGCTCATGATAGCCCATAATAACAACATAATAGGCACATCATGGCAAATCCTGACATATTTTATATTCAACGAATCATAAAATACAGGCAATAGAAGCATTAAACTAGATACTCCAGTAGGTGTTAGTATAACAAATTTACTACTAGATCACAATCAAAACATTATCGGATCGACTTAAAGCGGATGTGTGTACTTCTGGAAAACTAATTTTGATTATCAATGGTGAATTTAATCTTATTTTGTATTTATTAGTATTTTTTGTTTAGTTAAATTTTAATCAGAATTGATAAGTAGTCCATAGTTTATTAAATCTGACACAATCTTATCAATAATATATATTACTGATGGGAAAAAAGTATGTGGCTGTCATCAAAAACCAGCGCAACTACAAAATCTTTCTCTGTGATTTGAAACACGTTCATAGAAGTATACAAAAAACGCTGCCCAAGATACCTGCGTTCGGAAAATACTGTCCGTCGGTTTCGACCATGTCGGATTGTGAGGATAAATAGATAGAATTTGAGCCATTTGAGATCATGTTGACCAAGCAACAATAGTGATATTTTAATTTTCTTATGCTTTAGGCAATTTTTCGTATTAGGATTAAAGTAACGCACGAAATATCTTTGAAAAAAGGGAGCTTAGTAAAATATTTTATGTCGAAAAAACTACTATAAAACAAAAAGATTAGATTTTGAAGAATGTTTTCTAATATTTTGTGACCTCGATTTTAGCTAAATAATTTGTAACAGCCTTGATTTTGTTAACAAATCTATCTTTACAAAACTAAAGAAAAACATCTGAAACACACAAACAAACAAAATTCTAGCTACTCATCTGTTCTTATTAGCTTGTTGATTATTTTATTCAAATATTTAATGCTGGGATATCTTAATTAAATTTGCCATGAGGAACGACGATAAGAAATATCATCAATATTCCTTGAGCTTCTACCAGAAAGAAAAATAGCTGGCTTCAGTCACCAACAGAGCCAAACTCGGTTTCAGTCACCTCAGCCAAAACGAAAAATCACTCAAAAAAGCAACTCTCTAGAATTTCATTAAGTTCGGAGATCAGGCCAAAAACTATCAGAGAGTGTTTGTTAGAGAAGAACCCGAAGCCACCATGGACTCCCTCATCGATATTGTTATGAATTTGAACAGAGACAGAGATCTCATGGAGTATGTCTTGCCTACCATTGACGCCATTCTTACAGAATAAAGAGGTGCTTTGAGAACAGTTCTTACAGGATTTAAAGACGGCAAGTATCCTGGTCTTTTTACCAAACTCAAAGGCTTCAGTCCACTTGATGACCATCGAGAGGTGACGGTTCTAGCCGCATCGAGAATAGCTGCTATAATCTTAGGCGAACTCCCCAAAGAGCAATACTATGCAGATCAGCGTAACTTTGTTCTGTAGTTGCTTCAAATGAAAAGGTAAAAATAAAAAGATTTAGATCCCAAAAACAAGTTATCTCAGACTATGGACTTGTATCCTGTTTTGTCCATCTCAACAAACACGCCTAGCTTGCAACATAGTTCCTTAGAAACGGTGGTGGCCAGCTTTTACAGGACTGTCTTAGTCGAAGCGGCAACGATATTCAACTAATATACTACACCCTCCTCAACGTATGGATGCTTTCTTTCGTCGATTAAGCAGTAAGCGGCTTCATCGCAGTCCCTAAGACCAACGTCATCAAACATATCTGCGAAATCCTTCAAAAAGTTTCAAGATAAAAAATAACCAGAGTCGCTTTTATGATATTCAAAAACATCGAAAACAATCATAACGCACTGTAATTAATGATGGACAACAAATTACTAAAGATAATCGATACGATTCTAAAAGGAAATATCAAAGATTAATAGCTTATAACTGCCATCAAGGACAC
>Ga0169931_10003318_pt1 | contig 25564 bp, 16 predicted proteins | sample Kivu_15m_20L_FD_129675 | JGI IMG/M metagenome (GOLD analysis project Ga0169931, IMG submission 129675) | Freshwater microbial communities from Lake Kivu, Western Province, Rwanda to study Microbial Dark Matter (Phase II) - Kivu_15m_20L... | ecosystem: Environmental > Aquatic > Freshwater > Lake...
TCGAAAAGGATGATAAAAAAGCTAAAAAAATTAAGTAAAATAAAAAAAAAAAAAAAATACCTACTATTTGATAAGAAGAAAAATCGTAAAAGAAGTCCTAAATTTTATAATAAAGTTGTTAGAATGGAATCAGAACCTATTAAAAACAAGCTTAAAAAAGGTAGTAAGGCGCTCAAAAACAGGCGCTATCTTAAAAGATATATAAATTACTCAGCAGTATCTAAGTGGGCTCGAAACGTTAATTTTTACAAAAAAAGTTTTTCAATACTCCGTAAAAATTTCAAAATAAATCAATTAGAGATTTTAGAAGCTGAACCAGTAGATCTGATCTCTAATTTTGATGATTATGTAGATGAATTTAAATCTTTATCTGAGTTACCAGATTTTAACGATTTTAACGATAACTCTGAGTTTGTAGCCAGCGATTATATTTCATGATTACTTGATCACCGTGCACGTAATGTTGTTAATACCTCTTTACAAGCTAAGATTGAACGACGGAAGTCTTACAACGTCGTATCTACATCGTTTGAAAATCCCCACCCTCTACTCAATTACAAATCAGCCGATTTAACTTCATATTTAACCTCAAACATGTTTTTTTTGAATACAATATTAACTCATCAGTTTTTATTTAAATATTTAATTACAAGGTCGACAGAATACCACAACTACTCTCACTTCAATATAACTTTCAAGCTTGTAAAGCCGATCTTATATGCGCTAAACTTATTCTACTTCGGTTCACGTTTTGAGTTATTGTATAAGTCGAATCTGTTTCCAACAGAATCTTTCAGTTATTTGATACAAAGAAGGCTTTTAAAATGTTTTGCCCTACGTAAATTTATATCCTCCACCGGTGCATGATACAATCATATGTTAGTACGCTTCATGTCGAATTGTACTGGTCGAAAGGTTTACTTAAAGTTGAACCCCCATGTTGAGAATAACTTAACATTTGAAGATCATGCACAGTGCGTTATTTGAGAAAACCGGGTTTTAGGTTTTCAGAAGATATTAGGCCCTAAGATTTTTATAGAAGAATCTCTTAGAATAATATTGATTGCGCTAAAATACAAAGATCCAACATTTTTAATTAATTGGATAAGGACAATGCTTTATCGAATGAGTTTTTGGAAATATAGAACACTTTTTCGATATTTAAAATTTGTAATAAAGGACCTTTTTGAACCTAATTTCGAAAAATTCGGTTTAAGGGGGTTTAAAGTGAAATTAAAAGGTAAGATTAGTGTTGCCGGAAATGCTCGAACACGTACATTGTTAATGCGAGTCGGTCAGACAAGTCATTCAAAATTTAATAATAAAGTTGCTCACAGCTTTACACTTGTGAATTCATTTACTGGAGTTATGGGTTTTAATTTATGAATATTTTTTTAACCTTTAGTTTTGAAGAGCCGTTATCCTACTTCATATTTAAACTTATCATTAGCGTATAAAATCTAATGCCTTAATGTTATTACAGAGGGAGTACGTTTGATTAGAATCCTATATCACGTCTCCTGAGTTTTTAATCGAAGATGTTCTGTCATGGGATGAGTCTTTCGGTTTAACTTCATTTAATTACAGCTTCTTCACCTTGCTAACATCACCTTTTGCGATTCAAACCTATATCTTTATTGAATCGATCACAAAAATGTCATTTTTAGATTTTATGTTGATTTCTGAAAGTTCGGATTTATTGGAGTCTCAACAATTTTATACAGCTGTTATGTGAGATCTTTGTGAGATAATTCAAGTTTTATTTTACCCCGCTCAATTTATTTTTTATGCTACTGCTCAAGCTTTTCCATCGATACTGTTTCACCACTCTCCAGAACTTGCTTTAGCTTTTGCTGATTTTGTCACTACCTATTTTGGTAACAATTCTTATCGTTTCCTAACTTCTCTCGTTTCAAACTTTTTTTCTGATTCTGTAATTCAAAAAGTTTCAGTATTATCTTACGTCATTGGATTTTTTTGTTTTTTTGTTTGATTTTCGTTAATAATCGTCGGTGCTTTAAGATTAATAAAGTGAAGTACTGTACTAGAGTCGTACTCAACACGTTTATCTCTTTACTTTTTTTCAATATCGAAAGATAATAGACTACAGCTCGAGGCCGTGTTAGTGACAGTTTTATTATTTACATTACTTTCCATTTTTAATATTTTTAGTATTCGAGATTTATATGAAGAGTCAATTGAGTCAATAATGCTGTCATTCTTTTATATATTTTTATCAATCTTTTTATTCTTTTTGTTTAAAAACTCAATTCACTACTTTGCGTTTCTTGAAGCCTCTATGTCTAATAACCAAACAACTGGAATATTTACGCAGTTTGGAAAAGACGCAGCAAACAGCTTTGTTCTATGCTTACGATTTGCTGCTTTAATGGTTCGTTTAAATATTTACGATACCGTTGAAGATCTTCTAGACACTAATTATGTCTTTGCTTGTGAATTTGAAGACGAGCGTTATTATCAAGATATTTTCTACTCACGTTTTGATTGAGCAATGACTGAGATTGAATCTTTACAACACCACCTATCCTTAAAACCATACAATCAGTTATTGAATTTTGATTCTATTACTACATATTTTATTATATGTGGTTACTATTTAACAATAGTTTTCTTTATATTAGAAGCCGCAGGTCGTGTTCTATTAGCATTTTTTATCGTTTATCTAATTATTTTTGAGATGCAATCTATAAACAGATCGTATACTGAAGATTCTTTCATTAATAATGAAAGAGGTAATAATTAGTAATATTGTCGGAATATATTAATTTTGTTTATCGGAGATTTTAATACAATTGTAATACTTTTTTTAATCCTACTCAGCACCTTATTAGTACATGTTAATACCTCTTTACATCTGCTACTTACAGCAGAGTTAATTTGAATTTCTATATATCTGTTAGCTGTTTTAACAGGCCTAGTTTATGATAATTTAAATATTCTCTCATTATCATTTTTTGTTCTTGTGTTTTCAGCTGTGGAGTTTGGTATAGGATTAGTTATTCTACTTATGCAGTTCTTACTGACGCGAACATTGAACCTAAATGAAAATGATAATAATGTTTTAAAGTTTACAGACCGTATCTTTAGAAAAAATTATATAAATAGAATTAACTGAAAGTTTTAAAAACTTTTTTATTTTTGCGCTCTGTGTACCGATTAATGTGGATTGACATCCTGACTAATTTAATGCTTTTCTTCTGACGCCTAAACCTGCCGTTTTTGAGTCAACTTTTTTTAATATTCGCTATGCATGTCCGTACTTGAAGCCGATTTTCTACTTTTCAGACCATCGACTACGCAATGTGATTGCGTTTGTTGAATCTAATCCCCTACTATTTTAACAAATTTATAAATTCTAGTTTTTGAACCGGTACGAACATAGAGCGTTTCGAGTTTATTATGTTACACTGCTTTAATATTCGAACCTGATCTACATCTGCCCCAAAAACAGACTTTTACAAAGATGCTCGAAAAAGACCTTTAAAGGTTTCTAACTCAGTTTATTATAAATCTTTTACACATAAGATGAAAGAAACTTCCGAGTTATATAAAAAACTATTCTGAATTAAATCACGAGTGATGTATTTTGCGAATAACTGAATATACACGACTAATCACAAAAGAATTGCAATAAACTATTTCTTTTTTGTTTTATTTTCGGGAACCTGCGGTATGGCTTTGGCTACTATTATTAGACTTGAAATGGCTTACCCAGGTGTAGGAATTTTAGCTGGAGACAGCTTACAGTATTTATCCATCGTAACAGCACATGCAGTTATTATGGTTTTTTTTATGATCATGCCTTTACTTTTAGGTGCGTATAGTAATTTTTTATTACCAACTCAGCTAGGCGTACATGATGTTGCATTCCCTCGCTTAAATAGCGCAGCTTTTTGATTCCTACCTGCAGGTTTAATAATGTTAGCACAGTTGGTATGTCTAGATCGTCGATATCAAAGAATGAATTGCTTTAATATGCGCGAAATGCAAGCTTTGTTGAAAGAAAAGTATTTTAGCGACTTGATTAATAGTTATGATTATAGATCTAATATTTTCAATAGTATAAATCTACGTTATAGGTTGAACGATATAAGTAGTATCGATAACAACTTACCTCTTTTCAGTAATAATAGTTTAAAATTAACTTTTTTTGTAAAAATCCAGAATTTTAATAAAAATAACCTAGCTGCTGAACCTACTTTCACGAACTTTAACTATTTCATGTTAACTAATTATGACTTCTTTATGGGTTTAAAAAGTTTAACTTTTTTAAATATACAAAATATTTTTTTTTATTTCTTAAGAACACCACACTTAAGAAATTTATTTGAAGTTAGTATGGAACAAGTATTTGGAACTTTTTTAAACGTTTTCGAAGTTATTTTTTTTAATACAAAATATATGTTTGTTAGTTTTTTCTACAATATGCAGATGCTTGTAGTTGAGTTGTTGCTTAACAACCGTCTAGCCTTTAATTTTTATTTCCAAGCAATTATTAATAACTTACTTTTTGATAATGTTATTTACGTATCATTTAAGAAGTTATTAGTTTCTAGATCCAATTTCATTAACCACACTTTCACCAATATGGGTGAAGTGCTGACTGTTAAGTCTGAGAATTCAACACCTCTGAACGATGCAACTTATTTTAATAACTCTATCGGTGAATCTAGTGAGGACTCACGAGCTATTCGATTTAACAACCCTATTTTTAAATACGATTATAAATTGGGAAATTACTTAAATAAAGAGACAATTAACAACTTCCCACATTTGATGTTGTCTCAAACACAAGTAACGGGTGGTATTCGAAAGTCGTCTTATATTTATTCAGCACATTTCCTAGAGCTATTCAAAGCGAATATTAGTAACTACTTAACTCTTTTTAGTAGAAACACCCCCACCCCATCATTACTTGAGCCTGAGATGAGACACCCTAGCGCTACTAATGGGTTTTATAATCTATTTTTGAAGTACTACACCCAGCCAGATTTTATTAACACCCATTGAGCTTTAAACAACTCTTTGAATCAGAAGTTCTATAAGATCTTCTTAACTAGTTCAATGCAGCAAAGAGTGTATTCAAATTGACGACAGTTAAAATTTTCTCGTGAAGCATGACGTTGTAAACTTTTAGCAGCACGACACCAGAAAACTCTTTATCATAGGTACGTAAACGAGGATGGGGTGTTTTGAGCAGTTGAACGTAACGCTAAGGATGTTTTACCTGGATGAGCTATGATTACACCTTTCTCAGCTCGTACACGCTTCACGGCAATCGGAAAAGTTGATATTGGTTTAATGGGAGTATTTATTGTTATCAATTCATCTATCGTCAGTTCGGCAAACTTTTTAGTGACTTATAGGTATTTATCGACTTTAAATAACAAAAAACGAAGAGATGCTCGATCGTTTTACACTGAAGGAGTTTTGGTAGCGTCTTGAATGATGGTCGCCGCTAACCCAATGCTTGCTATTGGAATTTTGATGCTTCTTTCAGATCGTCATTGACAAACATCCTTCTTTGACTACTCAGGTGGTGGTGATACTGTGTTATTCCAACATATGTTTTGGTTTTTTGGACACCCCGAAGTTTATATCATAATGATCCCCTCGTTCGGATTTGTAAACACTATTTTATCCTTTTACCTTCGTAAAAGGGTTTCAGCTAGAGCAAGTCTCTTATACTCAATGTATACTATTGCATTTTTAGGTTTTTTTGTTTGAGGTCATCACATGTATATGGTCGGTCTTGCGCATACCACCAGAATGCTATTTAGTACCCTGACTGTTATGATTTCGGTACCCGCAGCTACTAAACTAATGCATTGATGCGTAACTCTCGTTAATAGTTCTATTCAAATAGAATTACCAATGATTTACGCATTTTTATTTGTATTTTTTTTTGTTTCTGGTGGTATTAGTGGAATGGCTGTTGCTCACACCGGAATGGATATTCTGTTTCACGACACCTTTTACGTAGTTGGTCATTTCCATGTTATGTTAGCAGGTGCTGCAATGTTTGGTGCTTTTGGTGGATTATATTTCTACTTCCCCTCAATTTTTGGCGTTAAATTTAGCAGAACTTACGCATATCTACATTTAGTTTATTACGTATTGGGTCAACTTATGACAGTCATTCCTATGTTTTGATTAGGTTATTCAGGTATGCCGCGTCGTGTATTAGATTACCCTGCTGCACTCGGAGGATGACATTCAGTAGCTTCTGCCGGTCATTTATTAAGCGTTGCTGGTATGGTTGCTTTTTTTATCATGATTTTCGATAGCCTACGTCAAGGACGAGCAGCTACGCGAAATTCTTTTGGTATTTCCCGCTTCAACACCCGTTTAAATTTTTATCTTTATGAAACATCGAAGATGCTCTTTATTCAGCGTAAATGTTGATACATTAGTCGTCACGAAAGTGTTAAAGCTGTAGTAGACGATCGTATGGCTTTAATTAACCACGAGTTGGTAGAAGCACCTACGTACTCATATGTTTTAGTAAGACTATAATAATTTAATATTATTTTTAAATTTTAATGTTAAACAACTTAATACTATTCTTAAACTTACTACCTTTTATAACGTTGATTTTTTTCATCAACACTTTTAACTTAATTACTTTGTGATACTTAGCGGGTATCTATTTACTGACAACAGGCTTTTACTTACTTCTTGAAGATGCAGATATTTTTATTGGTTTTTTGTGAGTCATTGATCTAGGTGTAGGGTTAATATTTTTTATATTTATTTTACACTTCTCTACATTTTTATACCATAAACCTAATTTGGATAAAACCAGCCGTATTTTAGGAAGTAATTTGTTTTTATTTATGGTTCTTATTAGCGTTATTTATATTTTTGCTGAGCCAAGTAACAATCAAAATGCTTTATTTCTCAATAAGAATCATTTTTTTAATGTTATTTGGTATGATTTTTATGAATTTTTTTTTGTGCAGACCGTTACGGATTTAAATATGCTTAAAGAGATTTACTTTTACCAAAATAGTATTGAGTTCTTCATTATTAACTTTGTTCTACTTTATGGTATTGTTTCATCTGTTATTTTGTGTTTTTTAATTAAAAAGTTATTCACTTGATTGAATTTCACTCAGTTTAAAAATTTTAAACTGAAAAAAACAGTTAATTCTAATTTTTTTTTACGAAATCAAAACTTTTTAAAACAGCAAAACACTTTATCGGGTACGAGGGTTTGGGTTAAAAAGAAAGTTTTAGTGATGAATGATTCAAAAACAAACTTGAGTAGACGTGTCTGATAATACAACAGTTAATTGATTGCAGGTTTTTCATCTCTACAAAGGATTTCACAGACATGTAACCGAAGAGGGCTACTTTGTCAAAGGGTCGGCAAGATCGGTGAAACCTCCAAGAATTGAGTATAAAGGGTTTAAATTTAAGTATAATGTGAAAGGTGATATTTGTCGTGGCCTTATACTACGTACACGTTACCCAAACCATAAATTTGACGGCTCTGTTTTATATTTTCAACAAAATAGCTGCATCTTGATAAAAAAAAAACAAAACGCTAAATCTAAGTATTTGTTCGGAGCTATTTCGCATAAAGTTAGACGAAAAAAATTTAAAACCCTATTTAAACTAATTTTATAGTTTGTGTTTACTGGGGTATTGCTATGCTGTAGATTTTAAAAGTTATCAAACCTTTATTTATTAATCTAGTTAACTTTTAGTTAACTTTGAGTGACGTTTGTTAATGCAGCGAACTCCTTTTTCTTTGCAAGTCAGGGCAGCTACTTGTTTAATATAAATCTACTAATTTCCGACTTAACTTTTATCAGTTTATCGGCACTACTAAACTTCATTACGACCTGATCAACTACGCTAAACACGCCATTTTACAACTCTTTAGTATCGCCATCGTTATTTTCCGACTCTTTAGTATTTGCATCTTTTGACCCAAACAATACGAATGAATGACCTAAAGATAAGCCTGATTATTTAGCTGTTGTACGTTTAGCCGAAACTATTGAATTACCTGAAGATTTTTTTTCAAAAATGACTTACTTAGAACGTGAGCGAGCTCGCGATATTGAAAAGGCTCTTCGTATTGGTGCAACCACTGATGATGAATTTATTGAGAGTAAAATGTTTTTTAGAATGCAAAAAGCTTATCAAATGTTGGAAAAACCAAAAACTGAAACTGAAAAATTTTTAGATTACATTGCGGCAAAAGAGATGGAACTTATAGAACCTATGGACTATTATACACTTAATTATACAAACAAAATTAATATTAAGGGAGAGGTTGTTGATGTTTCTAAATGAGATAGAATTGATGTTTTAAAATTCTTAAAATCACTAGATGCTAATGAGGCTAATCGTTTATATAATACCGAGCACGTGTATTCCCTTTTCCACGTATCTACACCCAATATGAAATTATATTACCCTGAGCCATACATCGCCGCACCTTCCCGCATCCATACAGATATATGATTCTTGCATATATTACATTACCAATTCTGATTATGGTTTTTTTTTATCTTTTTAGTAGTTCTATTCTTTTTAGTTTTTATTGTAACAGTTCGATGAAATCAAAACACAAATAGACCTCGCCGGGAGACTCGTGGTGTAAGTCGATCAAAGTGTGGAGATCTAGTCACAGCCTGCGTCCCGGTTTCGTGAGCTGCTTCTATTATTATTAGCGAATCCGCTGATGTTGTTGATATTACAGATGGTTTTAGTACTGCAGAGTTGGTGGTTGGTGTTCGAGCCTACCAATGAGGATGGGAGTATTATTATCCTAAAAGTATCGATTTAAATTATAATGTAAGACCAAGCTACGCTAGTTTTATAGGTAATTCAGTAAAATACTCAACTACTTCAAATACGACAAATGAGTCTAATCATTTCTGACGACATTATCAAAAAAAAAATTTTGAATCAATTGTAACCCCTGCTCATATGCTGATGCTCCCATTTGATAATGCTAATGTTGCTAACTTTTTAAACTTCAATGATATCGGTGCGAATACGTTGAAACAATCATCAGCTTTTGCAAAGATACGCGCAAATTCGAAACTATTTAACACTAATATTGTAACGAATGCTGATCACTTTGCTTTGAAGTATGCAAAAATTAATGAATTAGCATTTGGGTCTGGGTCAGAAGTTGAGTCTTCTAACTACGGTAGCATTCGTCAACATAATCTAACCGCTGCCAAAGCGACTTTGAATAATTTAGCAACATGTCTGAACGAGAAAGAAATGTTAGAGTTTTTGACAAGCTCTGTTTCGGAAAGTAATAAAAACGTTGGCAACTTATTAGATGTAAATTCGTCATTCGATTCTGAAAATTTTTTTACCGCTCAAAAAAATATTAATGCGTTGGGTAAATACCTTAATTATGTTTATTTAATGAATGACGCTACCGACGTTAAGAAGATAAAACACACTTTTAACATGTTAGGTTCTACTAAACAAAACAGTGTTACAAATGTATCAAGTACTCAGTTGTTACTAAATAATTCTATGCTACCAACATCAGTGTTAGAACTGTTTACGTCAAATAACACCCTGAACAGGAGCTTTTCTAGCATGAAGACTTTGTTAAAAGGGGCAAATTCAAATATTTTAACACCAGATCAGCTAATTAGAAATTACCCAGATTTAAAAAACGGGTTTGCTGATTATAACCTTTCAAATAAAAATAACCCAATCCACTCACTAATTGTTAATTCAAACTCTCAACACTCTTTTAAAAATTCTTTAAGTCCTGTAACGTCTAACATTTCACTAGTTCCAGATTCTCAAACTTTTGCGAAACTGTGATCGCGACGAAATAGTTTCGGATACCCACACCCTATAATCTACTCGAATAACCCTTTAGCTAATATAATTGAATATGATACTAATAACCAAACCAATCTAAAGATTCGTTTGAAAAAAAATTTAGTAAAGTCCACCAAATCAGTTAGTCCCACCGAAACCAACTTAGCTGTTTTTGGTGAGCAGACAAACGCTTTGCCGAGCCTACAAGCTGCATATTGAAGAATGTTTTGATCAGGAACTGACGTGTTGAATAGGGTGGGTAGTAACTCTAAAACACAACTAAGTGAGGTAAGTTTTTATCTTCCAGTATTTACATCTTATTATGATTATGATTTTAGAAATGCCCAAGCTATGGAGTTACTAGAGGATGCTTTTTGAGAATCATCAAATTCGAGTTACACCTTTTACGATTACGTTAACCTTAGTAAGGATTTTGTAAAATCTCAAAACGTTAGTAACGGTGAGGTAATATTTAATGGTAATTTCTTTGCTGATAATACTAATTTATCAAATACTAATAAGTTGTTACTTAGTCCAGTTTATAAAGACGTATCTCTTATTGGTCAATTATATTCAAATAGTTTGGAATCTGACGATTTTACCAGCACTTCTGACTTAATGTTATTAAAAAATTTTTCTATATTTCCAAATACCGACCTTTTCTCTAACTTCGATGAGTTTGTTACGTCATACAAAAACCTACAAACACTAACAAATAATTCACTAGGGGCTGTTGCTACAACCCCAAACTGATTCAACACCCCTTCATCATATTTATCAGTTTTTAACATGTTTAGATCTGATTTTGAAGATTTTAATTTGATTAGTTCTGAAGATGTAATTAGTGACTTTGCTAGTACTAATGGTTGTGAGCTTTCAAATTTAAAAAATACCCAGTTATCTAATTTATTAGTATTACGTAGTAATGTTAAAAATTCGGTTGTTACCTTTAACGCTTTACGAAAAGTTTTTAGATCTCGATTTGATGAGGGGCGTTCTCATACTAGTTTACAATTATTCGCACAATCTACTCTGCCTCAACCATTTATAAATGATAAAAGCGTTAGCTATAATCAATTACTATCTAAAGATACGAACTCGTACTACCAGAATGTATTTTATAAAAACAATCCTTTTAAAATTTGAAATACAAACTTTCTAAATAGTATGAGTCAGAATTATAGTTTCTACGACCTGCCGTTTCTTTTATCCGAAGGAAGTGATTCTCAGAAGTATATGTGATTTGATTGATGAGCGCAGTGGGGTGTTTATGAGGTGCAGCCTTCTTCTGTCGCAAAATACTCCACACTGGGAGTGCCCTACAGCCGAAAACATTTTGATTTCGGTGCTGGTCAGGGAGATGTTTTACAGGATGTTGAGACTTATTTCACTAGAATAGCACGCTTAAGAAGAAACTACTTATCTAATTGATTATATACGCCATACCTATTCAACCGTTTAAATACATTAAACGTTTCCGCCTTCCCAACTGACAATAGTTTGACGTCGTTAAGATCACTACTTCTAAACATGCATTGATTACATAAGACAATAACGTATAAGGATTCTAGCGTCTTTAGATTCAGTCCATCTATTTCAGGGCTTAACTTATACAATAAAACTGCATGACGACCTTTTACCGGCATTCAGGCATATTTTTCTAAAAATGCGCAAATAATGGATATTTTAACTAGACGTGAGTATTTATATCGCCAGTATTTACAAACAAATAAGCGCGTAATTAGCTTACCTGCTCTACTAACAAATAATCTGAACAATGAATTGATTGGTGAGATAAAGACTTCTTTCTTACTCACCGACCCAATTACCTACAACTCCGCAGTTTCGCGTGACTTTTTTTATACATCCCTACCTTTCTTTAAGTTCTTAGTTTTTAAGTCTATAATATCTGATTTAGTTTCTAAAAACCAGTTGTTACCTTTTAACACAGACTTAGTAAACGAATATTTATTTTTTTATGCACTAAATACAGATTCAACTAAAATTAATAATAATTCGTTACTTTACAAAGACCAGCACCGTCCTTTAAAAAAAGGTATCACTAGTATGCTACGACTACATGGTACTGGTGCTATTGCAATGCCTGTCGATGTGCGTTTACAGATTCTCGCATCGTCCAGAGATGTGATCCACTCTTGATCTATTCCTTCAGCAGGTATTAAAATTGACTGTGTTCCTGGTTATACATCACACAGAATTATGACATTTACACTAACGGGGATATATTGAGGTCAATGTATGGAGATTTGTGGTCGATATCATCACTGAATGCCGATTATAGTGTACTTTATTAAAAGGGATCTATTCTTTTTATGATGTACGCATTTTGTTTTTAAATCGTCGAAACTTCCTAACTGAAAACTTACCGATAAACAGTATACGAATTATATTCGATTAATTTCATATGATAAGTCTACATGATTAGGTGAATTAAGCCGTCAAATGTAATTTAAAAATATTAATGAAAAATAATACTAGCTTACTTAAAACCAATACACTGTTTTATGTCAACTTCTGTTTTCAAGTTTTTCACATTACAACAAACCCTAAATTGTTAGTTTTAGTGCTTCAGTTATGTAAACCGTCGTTCGAAACCTCCTTAGTGTCTTTATTGTATTATTGTAGGTTGAGTAATAAACAACTTCACAAAGTTTGACGTAAGCCAATTGTTATTAGTCAAAACCTTTTATACCACCGTTTATTGAGCGAAAAATTATCACTAACTACCGATACGCCCCATTTCTTACATATCGGGCACCGCGTAGCAGTTTATGCAAACTACAGTAACTCCCTCTATTTAAAAATTATAGACACCTTCTCAGTCAGCCTCAACCTGCGGTCTCTATTATATCTGCATAATTGGTATGGTAGATGTATTGCTAGTTTTAATAATTTTTCACTACTTACTCTTCATTATTTAGTTTGCAGTCTCACTCTATCTACGGCAGCTGCTAAGCCTATAAGTAGCCCGAAATCTTTGTTCCTCATAAATGTAAAAAAACTTTAACTTTTAATGTTAAGTTCGCATTATCTCAATTCTATTGTTAAACTTAATAATATTTTTAAACTATCAATTTTGAAATGAAAAACTCTTAAGATAAAAATCAACAAAAAATATATAAAATACTCAATTAAACCTTACAATCCTACACAACCTAAATCTAGCCACGCTTATCTTTTCACCTTAAAAAAAAAAACAACCTTCTCTCTTACTCAACCTGATTGCCATTTTTTAAAAAAAGAGAAGCTCTATACAAAATTAAAGTACTCAAGATCACCTCAATATGATATTGTATCGGGTGGTGTGGCCGCAATATTTTCAGCTTTTATAGGTTTCTTAATTAGTGAAAAATTTGGAATCGAACTGGTCGATTCGGGTGATTTTTATATACTCTTTATGTATACCGTCTTTGGAGTATTTAGTATTCGGCCACTGATTAAAATTGTTAACAAGTTTGATAAGCTAACCTCTACAGTTAGTCTTATACCTTTTATCGATTTAATTAGTCAATGTTTTGTCTTCATATTCACCAAACTTAGATATATGTTACAATACAGTCGTAACTATTGGTATAGAATTAATTAATAGAGCTTTATTGATGTGTACTATATATTAGTACTCACCTTACACGTGTTTTGTAGGTTTGTTAGTTAATTTAGAAATATTTTAACGACAAATATCAGTATAGAGACTGCTTAATACAAAATATTAAGCAAGATCATTAGTAGATCGTAAAATGAACTTATACGATTGAATTTAGGAAAATCAATTTCTAAGGCTAACAGTTTAACATCAATAGTGATTAGTAGTGTGAACGAAAGGTGAAAAGTTAAAATAATAAATATTTTAAAAGATTCTGAAACTTAATGTATAATCAGTCAAAGCTTAAGCAATGGCGTACCTTTTGCATAATGGACTAGTGAGTTAATAAAATTAGCAAGCTTAAAATCTATTTTTGTAGGCGTAGTGAAGACATTTAAAAGTTAGTTTTATTAAACCCGAAACTAACCGATCTAATTATGAACAAGTCGAAGAGTATTCAGAGGACTGAACCCGTGAATGTTGCAAAATTCTGGGATGATTTGTGATTAGGGGTGAAAGGCCAATCAAGGTTAGTGATAGCTGGTTCTCCACGAAATTTATTTAAGTAAAGCAAGGATGAATAGTAGATTAAGGTAAAGTCATCTTCGAATAAAGCAATAACATATTACGCAATATTCCTAGAAACTTATAATATAGTCTACTTTATATCTTTAGGCAGACATGTTCGCGCAAAGGTGATGTGTCGAGAGGGAAACAGCCCAGACTAACTGCTAAGGTGTTTAATTCTGATTAATTATAAAGAAGTTTAACTAAAATGTAACTTAGGAGATAGGCTTGGAAGCAGCCATTCCTTAAAAAAAGCGTAACAGCTTACTAAGTCGACAAATTACTATGAATTAAAGTAATATATTAGTTAAGTTTCGATAATGTATAGACAATAAAATCAGAAACCGAAGCATTAGAAAGTTTTAAACTTTGGTAGTGGAGTTTTTTGTAGTTCGTTGACGGTAAATTGTTAAATTTGCTAGAGAAATCAAAATTAATTATGCTAGTATGAGTAACGTTAAATAACGAGAGTGTCGTTGTCGCCTAAAATCCTAAAGTTCGATTGTTAAGGCAATCTGCAATCGGAAATATATCCCCTTAGAAATAGACAAGCGTCGAATGTTTGATGGGTTTTTACTATCACCACTTGTTTAATTTGAAAAAACGAATGAAAAAGTATTAAGTACCAGTACTTAGTATTTTGTAAAGTTTTGAGGTCATTTTTTGAATTACTGCAACGAGAAATAAGATAGTACGGTAGGCTCTTAGAGGAGTGGGTTTACCAATTTGGGTACTAATTAAAGAGTTAAAACTGATGTATCGTCTTCGACGCACGCTTTTTGTTAAGAAAGTGTGAATAGGGTCGACGCACGCTTTTTGTTAGGAAATTCGTAGCCTCTAGGCGCACATTTTAAAATCAGTACTTGTACTGATTTTAAGGTAACTACTTGTAGAATATATAAAAACTGACACTGGTGGATTGGTAGAGTATATCACGGCGATGAGAGAAAGTAGTTGAAGGAACTCGGCAAAATCACTCTGTAACTTCGGGAGAAGGAGGGTAGTTAATTTGTTAACTATTTCACATAAAAAGAGGTAGCGACTGTTTAGTAAAAACACAGGACTCTGCTAAATTTTATAATGATGTATAGAGTCTGACGCCTGCCCAGTGCTGTAAGATGAACCATTATGAGTGTAGCTTATTGATGTAAATCCCAGTAAACGGCGGCTGTAACCCTGACGGTCCGAAGGTAGCGAAATTCATTGGCGGGTAAGTTCCGTCCTGCATGAACGGCGTAACGACTTCCTCGCTGTCTCCAGATACTACTCAGTGAAATTGAAAACTAGGTGAAAATGCCTAATATGAACAGCGGGACGGAAAGACCCTATGCACCTTTACTAGAACCTTAAATCAAATATATTTAACTAAGTTGTGGTAGATTAATTTCAGTAACCATCGCTAATTTAAATTAATTTTTACCGAACGATAAACTTCGATTCGTAATTAGGATTCGATAGTAGTAGATTTTATATTCCAAGTTTATTACCACCTAATTACCTTCATACCTGGGACTTTAGAGCTGCGGGGTGCGGTCGACTTAGATTTGTTTAGTTTTTTAACTAAACATGTTTAAGTCGGGAGTCACAAGTTTGGGACGTTTTATGGATGCTAGTTTCACTGGGGCGGTGGCCTCCTAAAAAGTAACGGGGGTGTGCAAAGGTCTAAAAAAGCATATTTTTATGTGATTATTATAATGAATAAATTTAGACTTGATTTTTAAATAGACGTATTTTTAAAGGGTGAATAATATTTGCCTGCCATAATGACCCGATAATTTTTTTATTGATAAAGTTATCGATTAACGGATAAAAGGTACGCTAGGGATAACAGGCTAATAATTCCCAAGAGTTCCCATCGACGGAATTGGTTGGCACCTCGATGTCGGCTCATCATATCCTGGTTGAGAATAATCTTCCAAGGGTCGGTCTGTTCTACCGTTAAAATGGTACGTGAGCTGGGTTTAGAACGTCGTGAGACAGTTTGGTCCCTATCTGCTGTTAAGACGAAAAAATGCAGAACCTTGCTTTAGTACGAGAGGACTGAGGTGGACTAATCTATGGTTCGGCGATTGCTCAAGAAGGCAGGTCGCTAAGCTACATTAGGACGAGATAATTACTGATACTTTGTTTAATGTGAGAAGCTCTTCTGTTAATATTTTTTCTTAAAAACGTTTTATAGAACATAAGTAATTGATATATTTCAAACGGACTAAGTTGAAAATTGGAATTTGAAATAATATAAAGTTTATATCTTATCTTTTTATTTGAGGGGATGTAGCTCAACGGTAGAGCACTCGACTTTTAATCGATTGGTTGTGAGTTCGAATCTCATCATTCTCAGTTTATGAATGCAACAAGTAATATTTTAAAAAAAAATTTAACAACTCGCCTTTCCTACAACTGATTATGATTACTTTACTATTGAAACTTAACCAACTCCTTATATGATTTTCAACTCTCAAGCAGTTGATACCTTTCGGCTAAATTAAAACACAAAAGATTAGTTAATAAACCTAAATTTAACTTCGAAATTTTTAGAAATACCACTGTTGTTAGTTATGACGAGAAGACAGCTCCGAGGGTGAATTCTGACATAACTAATATGAATATCTTTTTTACATTTATGTCACTAAGCATGACGCCCTATTCCAAGTACACAAGACCGCATACATTTTTTACTTTACTGTTTATGGATCATAATAGGTTTGGCTCGTTTACTTTAAACTTGAAACGATGCTATATGCGTTGATGCGGTACCTACTCTTTGTTGTATAATTTATTTTATTACAACCATGATGTTATAATTTTCGGCCACAAAGTTTTTAGAGTTGATATATTGGCAATAAATGCTGTAAGTTGTAAAAAGTTAAACACTTCATTTAAGTACGCAACCATGTTTAGCCAGTTTCGTGATTCGATATATGGATCAAATATTATCGATTTAGTTAGCGCCGCTGATACTTTTGATATAGAAACCGCATTTATATCAGACACGACTACATTAGAAAAACTAGCAACAAATCTTCAAGTATGTGATGTTTACACTATAGGCTTAGTCTCCTTTGCTGATAACCCCTGAACAGTCTCATACCCAATTCCATGCCACTCAAACAGTCTTTTTACTCAATATTATTTCCTAAGGCAGCTCTATCATATTCAGCAGAACTCTGCATATACTAGATTTATACATTTAGCTAAAGTATGAACGCAGTTTTAATGTAAATTTTGTAGATGTAGACATCCTAGTTTAACATATTAAATTACGCTTAATTGCCACTAACGTACAGCTTTGTATCGTTCGCACCGAGTTTATTAATTATACATTGCCTATTTATCTTCCTATTCAAACGGTGAGTAGGTCCGATTGGTACATTCTATAGCGCTTGCCTAAATTTTGGATTAGTGCTATTTTTTAATTTATGCGAACTACTAAAAGCCCTGCAAACCGGTACATACCACTATGTCGACTTTGGCCGTTGGTTTTATTGTTTAGATATAATCGACTCCCATCTTGTTTTTTGCATAGATAGTCTAGCATCAATATCTGCTTCAGTCGTACTAACACTCACTGTATTTGCTTTATACTTTGGTGTTGAGTACATGTACCGAGAAGCTTTTATTAACCGCCTATTGTACCTGTTAAACTTGTTCGCAACCAGTGTTGTTCTTTTGTTTTTCTGTTATGATTACTTTTTAATTATTTTTGCGTGAGAATGCATTGGTTTATTTTCATTTTTGTTAGTAAATTTCTACTCAACCCGTATCTATACAATTAAAGCCGCATTAAAGACTTTTGTTTTTTCCCGAATAAGTGATATGTTTATGTTTGTATCTTTCTCACTATCGTTGATCGTTTTTAACACAACCGACTTATCATTGATTTTTATTCAAACACCCTTTCTAATGTTTCATTATGTATTTATAGGGGATTTCTCATTCCATTTTTTAACAGCTTTTGCTACAACTTTAGTATTTTCCGGCGGTATTAAGGCAGCTCAATTCTTTTCTCATGTGTGATTACCTGACGCTATGGAGGCTCCCACCCCTGCCTCAGCCTTAATCCACTCCTCTACTCTTGTTGTTGCTGGTGTGTTTCTTATTATACGATTTTCAGTAGTTTTCGAATTCACTCTCCTAACAAACTATATTCTAATCTTATTGGGGGCGGCTACTCTTTCATTTGGGGCGATAACTGCAACCTTTCAACAAGATATTAAAAAACTGGTTGCGTACTCAACAATAAGTCAAATCGGCTACCTTGTGTGTGGTTGTGGTTTTTGCTGCTATGAGGAAGTTTTACTTTATTTAATTATACACGCACTGAATAAAGCTTTTTTATTTGTTTTAGTGGGTTACACTGTCCATTTTTTTGCTGGTAATACTGATATGCGTCAAATGGGGGGTTTATATATCTATTCATTTGATTTGACGATCTTATTTTTTGGTGTGTGTGTTAACTTAGCGGGTGTTCCGTATAGCGCGGGCTTTATAGGTAAAGAACTTTTAATGTTCCAAGTCCTTCGCGATGATTTTCTCTCACTTCTTGTTAGAGGTTGCTGAATGGTTAGTTTTTTTTTTACACCGATTTATATGCTAATGCTTTTATTTCTAGCCCTATTTGGACCTAAAAAAAGTAGTGTTGCGACTTATATCACTTATTGAGGTTTAAAGTTAAAGGATTATTGATTTTTATATTATAATAAGTTCATTATCCAAAGCCATAGAGCCTATAAATATTTTATCACCCCAGGGGGGGAGGGTATAGTTTTATATCAATTAAGAACCCCTGATAAGGCGGTTGGCCATATCGGAGAGGTAGCTTTTAACACCAATTTAACAATTATCCGATTTCAATTAACTTCTGTAACTTCTCGATTGACTGTCTACGTATTGTTTACATTCTGAATCTTTTTCTTTTTTTTTGGAGATACACTACTTTCTGTGTTGTTAAATTATAACACCTTATCAGAAACTATCTTTTCGTCCTCGTTTACTACCATCAAACAGCATATTATATATACTTCATTTACATCCACAATGTGATTATCTCGGATTATTTTTTTTTATATTTTAATTCTACCTATGTTCTCCTTGTCTTTTTTATTAAATTTCAGATATACATTTACGTATAACTATTTTTATGTAGTCTACTTACTCGACTTTTTGACCCTATTACTAACAGTTTTATTTTGAGTATTGTAGTGTATTGAAAATGAAACTTGAGTGAATTTCATCTAAATTGGTTTCTATAATTGCATGAGCTAGAGCCGGATCCCTTTGACCTTTAACTTTTGGACTTGCATGCTGCGCTGTAGAAATGATGCACGCTGCTATGAGCCGATACGATATGGATCGTTTTGGAATAATTTTCCGAGCCTCGCCTCGACATTCTGATTTAATGATAGTAGCGGGTACTTTAACTAATAAGATGGCACCCACTATTCGTCGTCTGTACGAACAAATGACAGACCCTCGTTGAATTTTATCAATGGGAAGCTGCGCTAATGGCGGTGGTTACTACCACTACTCATACTCAGTTGTTAGAGGTTGTGATAGAATCTTGCCAGTCGATATTTATGTGCCAGGTTGCCCCCCAACCGCCGAAGCGTTACTGTACGGTCTAATACAACTTCAAGGGAAAATAGGTTTTGTTTTATCTGAATTGAATTATACTAGTGAATGGTACGGAGGTTGTCATTTATAAATAATTTTAATCAGATGAAAACATTTACCTTTAAGTCTCAACGACGTAGTAAGGTGGATAAGTGCGTAACTACAGTTTTTTACGTTCGCCGACCATTCGTGTTTAGATTTATTACTAAGCATCAACGACGACGTCAGTGGAGACGACGAAAGCATAATTTTGAGTATGTATTGTATCTAAATATTTTAAGCCTATGAGCTACCGAATATGTTTTTTGCCGTAAGTTAGTAAAATTTAATTACAACTATTGTATAATGAGCTCCTCACTGGTAGTTTATAATTTAGCTGTTCTAAGAGGTACTAGCCCGGCTTTAGCAAAGAATTCAGAGCATACCTACATAGCAACTCTACCAAAACTACTTATTAAGTACTGCGTTAATCTGAACTATAATCTGTTTAAATATTGATACCAGCCGACAGGTACCCCGCTAATTGTAGGTTCGTATTTTACAAACGATACTCCTGAAACAACTAAACAAATTTTTAAAACTTACTTTACCCACCCTAGTTATATTTGCAGCACCTCTACACTCTCGCCTTATTATGAAAATTTTAATAAAAATCTGCTAGGGTCGTATGAGGATTTGTATGATACCTTATTAGCTAAGCACCACTACGCTGCATTAGTTGAATTGTACAAAATCCACATCTTACTAGTACTGAATTGTATTCGTTTAGAAGATAACATCTAGTTAGATATTTACTAATAACGTCGAATAAATATTTTAATGCTAGTTATTCGAAAATGTTTAGTGTTATAAAGTTCTATAACAAATCGCTAAGTACGATATTACATTTACAAGTTTTGTATAAAATTAAAGTTTTAGTAAACACTACTTTCTTGAATAAATATTACTACGTAAACGATCTTTTATGACAAGAAGGCTTTTTGATTGATTTTGCGCAGAAAAAAACTGCTGATAAGTTTGTTAGAAAGTTCTTAATTATATCTGCATACTTATTCAGTGAGAGGTTAGTTTTTGATAAAGTGATTCGAATTTATAGTGATATCGTGTTATTTGTATCCGGTAACAAAACAATCTACGATTTTAATAGCATTGCTAACATGTTATTATTCTTGTTGGTACTAATCAGTGTATTACTACTAACCTTCGTAATTTTTTTTTTAAGTGTATGTTCAACCTAAGTCAATTTATTTGTATGCAGGACTTCTCAAGAGCATCTTTAGCCTGTAAATTGACTCCACTATTTTTGGCTGTTTTTCTTGTTGCCTTTGCAATTATTTTCCTCACAACCAATCGAGATTGTAGGAGAGAGTTTTTAAATCTAGTACCTCTGATCTCCGTTCTCGTGATTTACCTCCAATCTAGACGATAGTTTAGTCCAGACTTGATTTTGTACATATTTAACTACTAGCTAAATCACTTTTTGTATACACCATTATGTATGTACTCTTAATCGTTGCAGTAAGATGAGTTATTGAACGAATTTATGTAGCTAAAGCTTCCTGATATAAAACAATAATAACTTTTACGATATTGGAAGCGCTTCTTATTATGTATTTTTATCGCGCAGCTGGTGTTGTAATTGACTGCCGCCGGCTTCGGCTCATCGCAATAGTAACTCTACCACCTTATAGTCAGATTCAAGTTGATTTTCTATTTGTTGAGTCAAAGATTAAGATTCGCTTACTGCGTGTTGTGAGGATTTTTATGATTTTTGCAGGCTTGCGGTTCGTGTATATCGATACCGAGATTCACGCTATATTCTTTCCAATGGTAATTATATATATATATACGTTTCGAATGTGTATCGAAAATATGGGGATTTTTCGCCGTTATTTACTTGTGTTTTTCTTATTCTTCTTGCAATATACATCGAATCATTTCTAAACCCCAGACCCCCACTTATTCAATTGGCGGTTCAAACAACGATTACAGTCTTTACCACATTACTTACCTTTCAAATCTACTATGTTTGAATAAATAAGTCGATCTATTTAGCGCGGCGTTTGCAGCTTTATGGATGACTTTTTATTCTAACTTACGCATTCGCTTGAATTGTATTTAGCGGTGTAGGAATTGATTACAATGGTGAAATCAGCTTCCAGCTGAACAGATGTGCCTTAGTGCATACGTTCTTGTTTATTTGATTATTATGGCATTTTTTTTATATTTTTAATTATAAGTTTCTATCGGTTGTAGTTTTTATATTAGCGTTGATTGTTGTAATCTGGATGATGTGACCACGTCCGTTTTAACTTTAAATTGCTGCATAACTTGGCATTCATTAAACTTTTGATGTTATCGTTTTGTATGGGATTTTATATGCTTACTTTTTTTATGCGTATAACTACAATCGCAAGGAGTCTATTAACCCTTCGAAGTTGGATTAAGTGTGAGTGTACATATTAAATCTCATAACTTCTTTTATTTTTAGACACGTATTAGATATTTATTGTTTTGAGTGAGATTGGACTTTTAGTTAGTGTCGTAGCTGTAGTATTCGCCTTATTTGTAATTTTAGTTGAGCGAAAGCTGTTAGCTTACGCAATGCGTAGAGTCGGACCAATGCTTATGGGTCGAAATGGTATGTTTCAAATCTTACTGGATTTAGTCAAACTTTTATCTAAAGAAACTTTTTTAATACCGCGCCCCACATCTGTACTTGCTCCAGTGTTTCTAACGTTATTTTTTACTATACAGTTGATGTTTGCCCATAACTATGTTTGAGGACCCTCTATGTTTTTGTTTGAAAATGTAGATTCTATGATTTTATACCACCTAGTGTTAATCTTATTTTCAAATATTTTTTTTACAGTAATTGGGCTACTTAGTCAATCTCGATACGCCCTAATTGCAATTGCGCGGTCACTAGTTCATGTAATCTCACTAGATATATTTGTAACAGTAGTTTACTCACTTCTAGTCTTTAGTACGCAATCGACAAGCTTTCACGATTTCATTGTTACCCAAAATTATTTTTGATTTTTTGTGTTGTTTAGTCCAATTGCTTTTGGTTTTGTTATTTTGTTTTTACTTGAATCGAAAAGAACACCCTTTGACCATGCTGAGACAGAGGCAGAGGTTGTTGCGGGTTATGCTACTGAGTATAACGGAGCGATGCTTTTGTTTTTGTATTTAACTGAGTATATACACCTAGTGATTGCTTCAGTGCATTTTGTTGTTTTTTTTTTTGGCGGTTGATATTTGTTGTCGTATTTATGATTTCTCCCAGCTGCATTTCTATCCTACCACGATATCTATTACTGAACCGAGTTAACTTTAGGATTAGTGATTTAGCGAAATAGCAGTTATCTTGTTTTCTTTTTTATTGATACTATTTCTAGTCATCTTAGAATGTCTACCTAGTAACTATTTTTACTTCATTGAGGCGAGCTTGTTTGTTGATCATTTCGTAATCGTTTTAAAATATCTACCACTATTTAGTTCTTTTTTTTTGAGTACAACAACTTTAAAGTCGTTCATATATTACGTAATTGGAATAATTACATGATTCTTATTTAATAACTTTAGTATCGGCACTTATGGTACTTTAGTATTAGTTGATTTTGTCACTAGGTTCAACCTTAACGACGCGTTTGTTAGTTCGTTGTACGTAATGTGGGTATTTTTGTACTACTTAGCAACTTTTTTTTTTTCGTCGGCTTTTGTATATCTTTACTTACAGTATAATACTTTATGTTTTTTAAATCTAGTGTATATACTGCCGCTGATCTTAATTTATTTGAGTTATACAGTGGAGTTGTTTGATTTTACATCCTTTAATTTCAATCTACCTACGTCGGTTCTACCTGACATGGGGGTAAATATTCTTTTAACAAACATGTTGAACCGGTATCACCCTTTTATATTCTACGCCTCTGCTATTAATATTTCAGGCTGCCTTTTAGTACTTATTTTTTTAAAAAATCGTAATGTAAGTTACAGATTATTATCTCTTAAAACCGAGATTTTAGTTCGTAGTAATTTTTGGACACTTGTTCTTAGCTTCCTAGCACTTTACTTAGGTGCATGATGAGCAAATCAAGAGGGGAATTGGGGGGGTTGATGAGCCTCTGATAGTTCTGAAATGTTTGGGATGCATTTTCTTACAATATCTTTAATTTTTCTACATTCAAAGACTGTAGCATCGGAGCATGATAGACATTTAACTTGAGGTATAGTTTTTCTAAATAGTAGTTTTGCTTTTTACTATTTTTTACAAATTAACTACGAGTTGGTATCTCATAACTTTGGCGCCAAGTTCTTTTTTTTTTTCAACAACAATTTATGGTCTGCAGCTGTTATTTTATGGAGTTTGTTATGTCTACAAAAAATTACCAAAAAGCGTTATGTGGCGTGTGTAGCATTACGAGACTATTTAAGGCTGTATGCTATTGATAGTGTCACGTTTTTTAACAATCTTACCTACCTACTGTTCATCTTTTTATGTTTTTGATTACTTCTCAGCGTTACACCACTAATCGATAACTTTGTTTTAACATATAAACACGAGTGAGGTATTCTTTTTAGTGAGCTATACCACCTTATACAGGTCAGTTTTGCGCTAACCCTACTCTCAATATTTGTTAATATTTCTAGATACTGATTGATCGATATGTGTTTTGTACTTTGATTTAATATTCCCGGTGTAGCTATCTTACCTTTTCATAATTTTAACTTCTTAAATCGTCTTAAACAGTTACACTGATTATTAATTTGCTTTTTCTGTATTAATTTGTACACTGGCGCACTCCTGTTCCTGAACCCGAATAGGTTGTCCGGCATCACCTCTTTTATTGTATGTAATAACATGTATTCTGCGCAGAGCTTAGTATACGTTTGCGACGGCCCTTGGTTTAACCAATGTACAGTGCTAGTCGATAGACTGTTTACCTTATTCAATACCCAAACAACTATAACACACAGTAATTCTTTTGAGTATGATAAGTTGAGTTTGTTGTTTAATAGCTCAATCATGTTTAACTGCTTATATTTATCAGTGAGCTATAACCCTTTATTTAGCTTTATAGAGTTTTCTGAAGATTACGTTTTAAATATCATTATTTTAATAATTTTTTTGAAAACGATAGTTTGTAGAGCTAAAAACAAGTATTATATTTTTTATTAGTTAAGAAGAATTTAAATTGGCTATGTTAGTTTATGTACCATTCAGAACTTTTATCATTAAACAAAACTTTAAACGAACGTCACCTAACTTGGTTTGAACATTACGTTTACGATCTTTATGATTATATCGAAATGTTTCTATTTTAATATTTTTGTATCAGCAACTTCTACTTAGTAAATCTCCTTATCTTTTACTAAATAAAGCTGTATCAGATTTGCATTACTTGACTCAATATGTACTTATTAAGAAACTATACTTTATCTTAACCCACGTATATTTAAAATCTTATATGATTCGAGTTAGCAACTTTGCTCGAAGTTGCGACTATTGAACTTTACAAGGTGGGGTTAATCATTTGAGCGATAACAACAATAGTGTTCAACTACTATCTGTTATGCAGCAGCGCTGATACTCCTTATATATTAAACCTAGAAGTTTGATAGGTCTATTCATGTCAAAAAAATTATATAAATTGGAGTTAGTTGGATTCATTCTACTGTTATTACATAATTGAAGATCACTAAATAGTGTCCGCTTTTATCATTCGGGTTATCCTATTGTGACTAAAGAGTGGCTATTAGTACCTTTTTTTGGTAATTACTATTTTAAGAAGTTAAACTTTTAATTAAGTCAATTATAGTGGTTAGAGGGAATCAACAGAGACTAGAAGATTGAGTGGTTAGAGGGAATCAACAGAGACTAGAAGATTGAGTGGTTAGAGGGAATCAACAGAGACTAGAAGATTGAGTGGTTAGAGGGAA
>Ga0169931_10003319_pt1 | contig 25564 bp, 23 predicted proteins | sample Kivu_15m_20L_FD_129675 | JGI IMG/M metagenome (GOLD analysis project Ga0169931, IMG submission 129675) | Freshwater microbial communities from Lake Kivu, Western Province, Rwanda to study Microbial Dark Matter (Phase II) - Kivu_15m_20L... | ecosystem: Environmental > Aquatic > Freshwater > Lake...
AAAGCGTGCGTCGGCGGGAAGGGTCGGGTCTTCTTTCATGGGCGATGGATGCCGCAGCAGATTTGCCTTTGCAAGGCCGCTGCGCTCATGCTTTATGGATCAAATCCGCTCCTTCATGGCCGACTCCACTTCTCCTCGTAAATTTCGTCGTGTTCTGCTCAAACTAAGCGGTGAGGCTTTGAGACAGCCGGGCAGCACGGACAATATCAGCCCGCCGATCGTCGAGGACATGGCCGCGCAGATCAAAGCGGCGCATCAGACCGGCCTGGAGATCGCGATGGTGGTGGGGGGCGGCAATTTTTGGCGCGGTGTGACCGCGAGCAACAAGGGCATGGAGCGCGCCACGGCGGACTACATGGGCATGCTGGCCACGGTGATGAACTCGCTGGCGCTGCAAAGCATGCTGGAGGCCATGGACGTTCCCACCCGCGTGCAGAGCGCGATCAAGATGGACAACGTGGCCGAGCCCTTCGTGCGCCGCAAAGCGATGCGCCACCTGGAGTTGGGCCGCGTGGTCATCTTCGCCGCCGGCACGGGCAATCCGTTCTTCTCCACCGACACCACCGCCGCGCTGCGTGCCAGCGAGATCAATGCGGAGATCGTGCTCAAGGCCACGAAGGTGGATGGCATCTACGACTCCGATCCGGCCAAGAACCCGAATGCGGTGAAGTTTGACCGCATCAGCTTTCACGAGTGCCTCACACGCCAGCTCAAGGTGATGGATTCCACGGCCTTCTCCCTCTGCATGGAGAACAACATGCCCATCGGCGTGTTCAGCATGAACGAGCCGGACAACATCCGCCTCGCCCTCACCGGGGAATACATCGGCACGATGGTCGATGCCAAGGGCTGATCCACCTCTCAACCACACACTGCTATGGACCCTGAAATGACGATAATGGAGGCCGATGAGGCCATGACGAAGGCCGTCGAGCACGCCATCCACGAGTTCGCCACCGTGCGCACCGGCAAAGCCAACCCCACGCTCGTCGAAAACATGGACGTGCATGTGATGAGCTACGGCAGCCACATGAAGCTGAAACAGCTCGCCATGATCACCACGCCGGATGCGCGGTTGATCCGCATCGAGCCGTTTGATCCGGCCACTTTGCAGGACATTGATCGTGCGATCCGCGAGTCGCGTCTCGGCTTGAACGGCAGCATCGAAGGCAAGGTGATCCGACTGCCCATTCCCGCCCTTTCCCAGGAACGCCGCGAGCAGATGGTGAAGATGTGCAAGACGCTCGGCGAGGAAGCCCGCGTGCGTGTGCGCTCCGCCCGCCGCGAGGCGCTGGAATCGCTGAAAAAAGGCGAGAAGGACGGCAAAATCACCGAAGACGACCTGCGCCGCTTCGAAAAAGACGTTCAGACGATGACGGACAAGAAGATCGCCGAGATCGACCAGCATGTGGTGTCGAAGGAGAAGGAGATTCTGACGGTCTGAGCCAATCCAGTTCCAAGTTTAAAGTTTCAGGTTTCAAGTTCACCTCGACATGACACCGCCTTCAAACTTGGAACTTTGAACCTGAAACTTGAAACTCGAGCCGTGTTCCCCGCCCGCGATTTCCTCGACCTCACACACACGAAGCATGGCATCCTGTTTCCGGATGACTCGCCCGTGTGGGCGGCGTTGACGCGGATTGAGCAATACCTGGAGTTCCGGCTTCAGCGTGAGATTCGCGTGCAGGTGCCGCCGGGGGCGTTCATCAGCGAAGATGTGTTCATTGATGAGGGCACGACGCTGGAGCCCGGCGTGGTGATCAAAGGCCCGGCCTGGATCGGGCGGAATTGTCAGCTCCGAGCGGGCTGCTACATCCGCGAGAACGTGATCATCGGCGACGGCTGCGTGCTGGGAAACTCGTGTGAGTTCAAGAACTGCGTGGTCTTCGACGGCTGCGAAATCCCGCATTACAACTACGTCGGGGACTCGATCCTCGGCCACAAAGCGCATCTCGGCGCAGGCGTGATCCTTTCCAATGTGCGACTCGACCGGCTGGAGGTCCAGGTGAAGACCGACACCGACTCCGTGCCGACCGGATTGCGGAAATTCGGCGCGATCATCGGCGATTACGCCGAGATCGGCTGCAACAGCGTGATCAGCCCCGGCAGCATCATCGGCCGCCGCAGCGTCGTGTATCCGCTGACGCATTTCAGCGGCGTTTTGGAGGCGGATTTGATGCTGAAGTCACGGCAGACGCAGCAACTCGTGAAGCGTCGGCGCTGAGGCGGGGTTTCTTCTCAAAGTGTTTTGAATGAGGCACGCCCGTCCGGCGTCAGATGCCACCACACTCTATGAAGACACGTCTTCGCTCCCTCCTAGCCCTCCCGGTGCTGCTTTCGTCCGTCAGTTGTGACAAGTTCGTCCTGTCTCCGCCGCAGAATCCGACGCCAGCTGCCCCGCCGGTCATGCCCGTCCAAAACCAGGCCGAAATGCAGAAAACACAGGCGGAACTGGCCGCAGCACGCGATGCACTCCAGCGGCAGGCGTTGGAGATCGAGACTCGCAGTGCGCTGATGGAAAAGCAGCTCGCGGACATGGAGAAGGCGGTGAAGGACCAGGAAAATGCCACGCTGCGGGGTTCGCTCGACGCCTTGAAGAAGCAGAACGACGACCTGCGTGCGCAGGCGGATGCGGCGCGCCGGCAGAGCAACGTCATCGCCCAGAGAATCACGCCCTCTCCGCGGGTGCGGCCCGCTCCAGTGGTCCGTTCGACCCCTGATTACTCGCTGTTCTACAACCGGCTCGCGCCCCACGGCCGCTGGTTCGACGTGAGCGGCTACGGCTACTGCTGGCGGCCCACGATCACCACGGCACGCTGGCGGCCGTATGTCGATGGCTGCTGGGTATGGTCGTCGCTGGGCTGGACCTGGCAATCGAATGAGCCGTTTGGTTGGGCCACGTATCATTATGGCCGTTGGGTGAATCTCTCGCGTCACGGCTGGGTGTGGGTGCCGGGCAATGAGTGGGCCCCCGCGTGGGTTTCGTGGCGTCAGAGCCGCGAACACGTCGGTTGGGCACCGCTGCCGCCGGACTCCGGCCTGTGGAACGGCGTGTATCGTGACTGCGATTCACGCTACAACCTCGGTCCATCGAGCTACACCTTCATCACCACGAATCACTTCACGCAGCCGAGCTACACCACGGTTTATGCGCCCGTGACGCACAACACGACGATTTTTCAGAGCAGCGTGAACGTCACGCAGATCGTGCGTTGTGAGGATCATTCGCGCCAGAATGTCTTCCAGCATCACGGGGGGCCGGCGCTCACTCAGGTCCAGCAGGCCTGTGCGAGTCCGGTGCCGCAGGTGCAGGTGCCAATCGTTGCTGCGGATCAGCTTCCGCCGCAACGCCCCGGGGATCAGCTCGCTGCTGCCTTGACGCAACCCGTCATCATCGATCTGCCCGCCGTAGAGACCGGCGTGGCGCCTGTTCGTCCGCAAATTGCGGATCGCATCGACAATCCGAAGCGCGTTGATGCTTTCGAAGGCGTGGCGCCGCAAGTGGTGCGGGAGATTCGTGAAACCCTCGCGGAGGACAAGGTGGCGGCCGTGGTGCAGCAGCCTTTGCCGGCCGTGGTGGCCTCCGAGCCATCCATTCCAGTGACGCAGCCCGCCATGGGTGAGACGGTCCGCCCGGCCATCGCTGTGGATGAAAAAGCAACGGCGGTGACGCTCCCCGCAGTCGCCACATCGCAACCAGCGACGACGATTCCGGCAGAAACGAGGTCTGAGCCGCTCCCCATCACGATGCCGGTCGCGGCTTCGCTGCCTGAGTCACAGCCAACATCCACTCCTGCGGTGGTGGTGATGCCTGCGCAGCCTGTTCCCACCGGCACCCCTGAGTTGCCCGTTGTGGCGAACACAACGGTGCCCGTCGTTGCCGCCGAGCCAGTCGTCCAGACGGCCGCCACCGTCGAAAAAATGGCCACGGAACCTCAAACGGGTGAAGCGCTGGCCGCAGAAGCCGAAAAGGCACGTTTGCAGGCTGCTGCCGCGCAAAATCAACGTGAACAAGCCGAGGCGGCCGCCATGCAGCAGAAGCAGCAGGACGAGCTCGTCGCCCAGCAACGTGCCGCGGCGGAGAAAATGACCGCCGAGCAAGCCCAGGCGACTGCGGAAGCCGAACGTGCCCGTCAGCAGGCCGAAGCTGTCGCGATGCAGCAGAAGCAGCAGGACGAAATCTTGGCGCAGCAACGTGCCGCTGCGGAGAAAATGACCGCCGAGCAAGCTCTGGCGGCTGCGGAGGCCGAACGTGCGCGTCAGCAGGCTGAAGCTATCGCGATGCAGCAGAAGCAACAGGACGAACTTGCGGCCCAGCAACGTGCCATGGCCGAAAAGATGGCCTCCGAGCAGGCGCAGGCCGTCGAGGCGGAACGGGCACGCCAGCAAGCCGAGGCTGTGGCCATGCAGCAGCGTCAGCAGGACGAAGTTGCGGCTCAGCAGCGAGCCCAGGCGGAAAGAATGGCCGCTGAGCAAGCCCAGGCCGCCGCCGAGGCCGAACGCGCTCGCCAGCAGGCTGAGGCAGCCGCCATGCAACGTCAGCAGGCCGAGGCTGAGGCCCGCCGCGCCCAGGAAATGGCCCAGCGTGAGGCGGAGGAGCAAGCACGCCGTGCTCAAGAAATGGCTCGGCAACAGGCCGAGGAGGCCGCCCGTCGTGCGCAGGAGGAACAAATCCGCCAGCAGCAGGAAATGGCGCAGCGTCGTGCCGAGGAGCAGATGCGCGCCCAGCAGGAGGCCGCGATGCGAGCCGCACAAGAAGCAGCACAGCGTCAGGCCGAAGCGCAGATGCGTGCTCAGCAGGAAGCTGCGATGCGCGCCGCCCAGGAAGCCGCGCAGCGTCAGGCGGAGGAGCAGGCCCGTCGTGCGGCCGAAGAACAGATGCGTACTCAGCAGGAAGCCGCGATGCGAGCCGCGCAAGAAGCCGCCCAGCGGGCAGCAGAGGAAGCCGCGCGCAATCAGCCGCAGAATCCTGGCTCGTGAGCGGGCATCACACCCGCAGCATGTCCTTCACCACCTGCCAGTAGAGGAAGAAGCAGCCGCGCCAGGAGTAGCGAAATTCACCGTTGCCGGTGGGCTCAATGACCCCGGCGGTGATGTTGTGGTCGATCTGGGCGCTCATGTCCCGCTCGATGTAGGCATGCAGGTAGTCGGTGTCCTGAAGCGCCAGTTCATCGACCTCAACCCCCTGGCTGTGGAGAAACTCCTCATGACGTGCCAGCAGATCCTCAAACGAGGCGGCGTGGGTGTAGCGGTTGAGGCGCTGTTTCGGCGCGTGCTTCATCGTCGCGGCGAAGGGGTAGTTGGTCGTCGTATAAGTGACACTGGCCTTCGTGCGCGAGGTCAGGCTCACATAGGAAAACCCGAAATCTCCCTGCTGGGCGAGCGCGACGGAGGCCTGGACGCGCTTCTCCGTGTGGTAAAAGAGCCGCATGAAGTGGTCCGTCTGGCTCCACTGCCAGCCGGTGTCACCCGCTTCGGTGAAGCCGGCGTCCTCGGCCTCGCTGCTGAGGTCGCTGAGCTCGGGGAAAATGTCCCGCGAGGGCGGAAAGCGGTGCTTGATCTCGCTTTTGATGGGAAAGCGCAGCCGGCGCACGCGGAAGATGATTTCCAGCCAGGGCAGCATGAACCAGAAACTCACGAAGACGAGCCCGCCCAAGTGCTGCCCGCGGGTGAGGTAAAAGCCGGCCAGATACGACGCCCCGAGCAGCGCGAACCAGCCAAGCTTCTGAATGAAGCGATGGTCAAAGCTGCGGCACGCGACAGAGAAGACGATGGCCGCCGCGACGTAAAGAATCTGCTGGAGCGTGTTATCCATGAAGCCGCAGGGTTGGGTGCGGGAGCGAGGCTAGCGGAAAAGGGCCATCAAATCAACCGGCCATGCGTCCTGACTGCCCGCTTGAAAACAAAAAGCCGGACGCATCTCCCGACGCGCCCGGCTTTCACCAACTAACTTGAACCAACCAAAGTTAGAAGTTGATCTGGGCCTGCAGACCCAAGTAATGGAAATTCACATCGCGATAGCGCGGGAGTGTCGCAGCGCCACCGGGGTTGTCCGTTGAGTTGGTGCGTGTGCCGGTGGCATACAGCAGAGTGATCTCGAGCTCAGGGTAGGGGATATACTCGAAGCCAACGGCCACCTCGCTGCTGCGGTAGCGCGGTGCATTGGTGGCAAACTTGCGGGCACCTTCGAAGGTCTGCCAGCGCAGGAACGGCAGCAGTTCCGCTTGGTTCGCGAAAACGTGACGATAGACGGCCTGAACATAGCCGCCACTGAGGTTGTCACTGCCGATCGAACGCATGTCCTGGCTGAGCGTCGGCTCACGGCCCCAGGTCCATTCCGCCTCCAGGCCGAAGGGCTGTGGATAGAGGATCGCATTGATGGCAACGCGCTCGTCACGCAGGCCGCGTGAATCAACACTTGGAGTGACGGCGCCGCCGCCGGTGCCGATGGCACCGACGGTTGGTGTAAACCGCCCATTAAAATAACTCGCCCCCACTTCCATGATCTGATTCCCGACCTCGAAGGGCCAGGCGGCATGCGCGATGTAGTGCAGATCTCCGTTCCGGTCGTTTTGGTTGATGCCCTGGCCGCTGTACACGCCCACATTCAGTACCCCGTAGTCTCCCGAGCCGCGCAGTCCCATTTTGACCAAGTCCTTGAAGAGATTTCTTTTCTCGTAAGGAGCCCAGATGAAGTAAGCGCCGTAATCGCGCTCGCCTTCGACCGCTGAGTTCAACGCGTCAGGACGTTCCAAGGCGAAACGGTTCTGGGAAGACTGCATGTTGACGAAACCATACGGAACCTTCGACAAACCCACGCGCACGCGAAACTCGCGGGCTGGGTCCAGGGAGATATCGCCATAGATATCCCGGGCTTGGAGTGAGCTTGAGCCACCCACCCCCGCATTCAAATCGGTCTGCAGATACAGATAAAGGTGATTGGTGACATCACCGCTGAAGATCATACGGGCCCGCCGGATGCCGATGGAAGCCGTATCATTGGCAATGTTACCGTCATTGAACTGATGGTAGCCAGGGACATCATCATCTCCCAGCATGCCGTAAAATCGGTTTTGCACGTAGCCGCGTAGCTTGATGCGCTCATACCACTTGTCGGAAAGCAGAGCGTCGAGGTCGGTCTTGCTCATCGTGGAGGGACTGGTGTTGTCCGTGATCTTGTTCAATTCCTCCTTTTGCTGCTGCAAGTCCTCCTGCAGGTTCTCAATCTTGGCTTCGTCTCTTTGGAGGCGTTGTTCCAGGGCGGGGGATGAGGAGGCAGCCTTGGGTTTCGAGGAGGCCTCTTCGGCCTTCATCGTTTGGACAAGAAGCTCATACTCATCCGCAGTGATCGATCCTTTCTGCTTCAGGATGTAGAAAAGCTTCTCCATCGCCGGACTCGCGGTCAGTGGCAACGTCGGTGGAAGAGCCACGGTGATCGCCGTGAGGGGGGCGAGCACGCGTGCAAAGGCGCTGTGTGGCTTGGTCTTGAACATGGAATGTGGCAGTTTGATAAGATTGAGTTTACTTGCGTCACACAACCTGCATGACGACACACCCCTCTTAACCAAGCAACACTCGTCCTGACGAGCGCTCCAATGTGACACTTCCGTCACGCCGGCTCGGAGACCAGACACCAAACTTGTGTGACGTTTTCGTCACCGCTCCTCTTTTGATTCCACGAGAGCCATGGCCACCATCGGCCTGCCGTCAGCGGCCATTGTTAATCCCAGAGCAAACACCCACTCCATCCATGAAATCCGTCGTCTCCGCCCTTTGTCTCACCTTGGCCTCCACCCTGGCTGTCCAGGCCCAGTCCACCCTCCGCATCCGTGGCTCTGACACGCTCGGTGCGAAGCTCATCCCCTCCCTGGCTGAAGGCTTCAAGAAGCAGGGCGGCAAGATCAGCTTCGACATCGCCGCCGAGGGTTCCTCCACCGCTTTCACCAATCTCGCCGCCGGCACCGCCGAAGTCGGCATGTCCTCCCGCAAGATCAAGCCCGACGAGCGCACCCTCTGCCGCGCCAAAAGCATCGCCATCAACGAGATCGAGATCGCCTGGGACATGATCACCGTCGTGGTGAACAAGAACAATCCGGTTACTGACCTCAAGAAGAAGCAGATCATGCAAATCTTCGCAGGTGACATCAAAGACTGGAGCGAAGTCGGCGGCACGCCCGGCCCGATCTCTGTTTACACCCGCAACACCTCCTCCGGCACCTACAAGGACTTCATGACCATGGCCATGAAGGGCCGCGAATACGGCACCAACAGCCAGAAGATGGCCGGCAACGAGCAGATCGTCTCCGAAGTCTCCTCCAACGCCAATGGCATCGGCTACATCGGCTATGCCTACGCCGGCGCCAAAGGCATCAAAATCGTCTCCATCGACGGTGCCGCTCCCAATCCTGCCGCTGTGAAGAGCTACGTTCTTTCCCGCCCCACCTTCCTTTACACGAACGGTGAGCCCGCCGGCACCATCAAAGAATTCATCGACTTCTGCCGCAGTCCTGCAGGTGACGCAATCATCACGAAGGGCGGCTTTGTCCCGCTTTCGCAAATGAAATAATCGTTGGTTGACCCCTCTCCGAATCCGGCGAAGGAGACAGCGCTTCTCCTCGCCGGATTCTCATTTGAAGGTTTGGAAACCACCCTGCATGGACCGCCCCGAAACACCCAGTAGGCCCCCGCTGCGCAGCCTGATCGTCAGGAACCGCAAGCGCACCGTCTTGGGGATGGATCCTCAACAGGTCATCAAGCATTTCTTTGGAGCGAACGCCAGCACCGCGGTCATCGTGCTCGTCCTCATCATGGTCTTCCTCCTGCGGGAGGGTGTCGATTTCCTGCCGACCTATCGTCATGAACTGGAAACGTATCGTGAGGCCGGTCTCGAGCTTTGCGACATCGCCGACCGCCCGCTGAAGGAGCAGCAGAATCTCACCAGCATCCTGCGCCGAGCGAAGGCCGCGACCACGGATCCTGCGACCAAAGAAGCACTCACCGATGCTGAGGACGCCTTCGACACCGCCATCGAGCCCGCCACGGAAGTGCTCGATGAACTCAAGGAACACGCTCAGGAGACCAAAGAGCTCGCCGTCGAGTTCAACACCCTCGAGTCCAGTCGGCAGCAGCTCCTTGCCGCGGCCGCCCGTGCCAAAGATCCAGCGGAGAAGGCAGATCTGCTCAAAGAGGCCGACGCTTCAAAGGTCGATCCTGTCGATTTCTCCGAGCGCATCATGCCTTTGCTCGAACGACGCGGGGAACTTGCCACCGCACTCATCGACTACACCGCCACGCTTGAAAAAGCCGCCGCCGCTCTGCCAGCGGACAATCCGCTCGTCCAAGAAGTCCGCGCCGCTGTGCCACAGCATGTGAGCGACATCAAACAAGCCGCTGCCGACCTCCAGGCATGGAAGCAGGACAGGCCGGTCTCCATGTTCAGCGTCGTCGTCGCGTTCTTCTTCGGCAAGCAGTGGATCACCAACAGCTCCTGGCAGGATTTTTACGGGTTTGTGCCCCTGCTGACCGGCTCTTTTGTCATCGCGTTCATCGCCATCTTGATCGCGACTCCAATCAGCGTCACCGCCGCCATCTACACGAACCAGTTCGCCACCGAGCGCGAAAAGGAACTCATCAAACCCATCATCGAGTTCATCCAGGCCATCCCGTCCGTCGTGCTCGGCTTCATCGGCATCTCGCTGGTCGGCAATTTGATCAAGGACATCAGCGAGTGGGGCATTCTGCAATGGGTGCCCGGCTTCCCGATCCAGGAACGCCTGAACATGTTCAATGCAGGCTGCCTGCTCGCCTTCATGGCCGTGCCCACGATGTTCAGCCTCTCCGAAGACGCGCTCAACAACGTTCCTCGGGCTTACATCGACGCTTCCGACGCCCTCGGAGCCACCAAGCTGCAAACCGTCTTCCGCGTCATCGTTCCGGCGGGCATTTCCGGCATTCTCGCCGCCATCTTGCTCGGTCTCGGTCGTGTGATCGGTGAAACGATGGTCGTGCTGCTTGTCGCGGGCAATCGCATCGCCATTCCCGACTTCAGCGCCGGTCCCGGTGTCATCTTCCAGCCCGCGCACACGTTGACAGGCATCATCGCGCAGGAGCTTGGCGAAGTTTCACGCGGCAGCTCGCACTGGCAGGCCCTTTTCATGGTCGGCATCGTTCTCTTTGCCATCTCCCTTCTCGTCAACTGGTGCGCACGGACCGTCGCGCGCCGCTTTGAAGCTCACAAGGCATGATTCCCGCCCCCACCGCCGAAAATCCCTTCGCCGGCGACAACTCCGGCATCCAGAAGCGCGAGACAATCGCGCGATGGGCCTTGCGCGTTGGCAGCTACATCGTCGTGCTCACGACCGCAGCGATCATGCTGCACATCTTCGCCAAAGGTGCGCCCGTGGCGTTTCAGTCGAAGTGGCCGTTTGTGAACACCCAGTTCCTCACCGAACTGCCTGCCACACTGCACGTCATCGAGGGCAAACAGGGCCAGCACATCGAAACCGATGTGAACGGTGCCGATGCGGCCAAACAAGAGCTTGGGGATAACTTCGCCTCGGAAAAAACCATCTCTTACTCCGGCGGCGGCATTCTCGGTCCGATCGTCGGCACCGCGTTGCTCGTGATTGTGAGTGTGAGCGTCGCACTCTTCCTCGGCGTGTGCTGCGCCATCTATTTGAGCGAATACGCGAAGAAGGGGAAATTCCTCGAAACCGTGCGGCTGGCCATTTTGAACCTCGCAGGCGTTCCATCCGTCGTTTTCGGCCTCTTCGGCCTCGGTGCCTTCGTTTTGACCGCGCCCGTGTTTGTCGATGTGCCTGCGGAGCGCTCTGTGTTCGCCATCCCACTGGGCTTCACCACGTTGAGCTTCCAAGGCTGGGACACCTGCGTGCTTTCCGGCGGCTTCACGCTCGCCTTCGTCATCCTACCCGTCATCATCACCGCCAGCGAGCAGTGCCTGCAAGCTGTGCCGCAGGGATTTCGTGAAACGAGCATGGCGCTCGGTGCCACGCGCTGGCAGACCATTCGCTACAGCGTGCTGCCTTTCGCCACACCAGGCATTCTGACCTCCAGCATCCTCGGCATCGCCCGCGCAGCCGGTGAAACGGCCCCGATCATGTTCACCGCCGCGCTCGCTTTCAAAGACAAGCTGCCGTGGCAGAAGGACCTGCCGCCGTTGCCGGCTGATGCGTCGATTTTTGCCCACTGGGAGCAGAGCGTGTCGCGCTTCCTCGGCATCTTCACCGAATCCGTGCAGGCGCTGCCGTATCACATCTACACGCTCGCCGCGAAGATCCCGCAGAACGAATATGCCGAACGTGCGCAATACGGCTCCGTCTTCGTCTTCCTCGTGCTCGTCGCCTCGCTGGCGGCAGCCTCGATCTGGCTGCGCATTCACCTTCGCAAAAAATACAAATGGTGACCCCAGCCCCCAAACAGCCGGTCGTCCACGTGTGCGACATGGATTTCTGCTACGGTTCCAGTCGGGCCTTGCAGGACATCAGCCTGGAGGTCGAATACCATCGCGTCACCGCGCTCATCGGCCCGTCCGGCTGCGGAAAGAGCACGCTGCTGCGCTGCATCAACCGCATGAACGACCGCGTCACCGGTGCTCGCGTCACCAAGGGGGAAGTGAAGGTGAAGGGCAAGAACATCCATGACGCGGATGTCGATCTCACCCAGCTCCGCAAGCAGGTCGGGATGGTGTTTCAAAAATCCAACCCTTTCCCGAAGAGCATCTACGAAAACGTCGCCTATGGCCTGCGCATCCATGGCGAAAAACGCAAGAACGTGCTCGACGAGGCCGTCGAGCGCTCGCTGCGCCAGGCCGCGCTTTGGGACGACCTCAAGGACCGTCTCGCTGCCAACGCACTCGCTCTCTCCGGCGGCCAGCAGCAGCGTTTGTGCATCGCGCGCGCCATTGCCACGCTGCCGGATGTGCTCTTAATGGACGAGCCCTGCTCCGCGCTGGATCCCATCTCCACGCTGAAGATCGAGGAACTGATGCATCAGCTCGCGCAGAACTACACCATCGTCATCGTCACCCACAACATGCAGCAGGCCGTGCGCGTGAGCGACTACACCGCCTTCCTGCACCTCGGCAAGCTCGTCGAATTCGCGCCCACCGAAGAGCTCTTCACCAATCCCCACGAAAAGCTGACGGAGGCCTATCTCCGCGGGACGTTCAGCTAGTTTCATCCTTCTCCTCCTCTTACTCCTACTCCTACTCCTCCTCCCTTTTTCGAATGCCATTAGGCACCCGTTTTCGGGAGGAGGAGGAAGAGTAGGACGAAGAGGAAGATTTCCCTTCGAATGCCAGACACCTCTTCCAACATCCCACAGCCTGCCGAACCACTCATTCGAGTGGAGAAGTTCAACTATGCCTACGGAGACCACCAGGTGCTCTTCGACGTCGATTTGAACATGCAGAGCAAGGACGTGACGGCGCTCATCGGCCCGTCCGGCTGCGGGAAGAGCACGCTGCTGCGCGCCATCAACCGCATCAACGACCTGGTCGACTCTGCCCGCGTCGTCAGCGGCCGCATCACCGTCGATGGCGTCGATTTGTACGCGCCGGAGGTCGATGTCATCAGCCTGCGCCGCAACGTGGGCATGGTCTTCCAGAAGTACAATCCCTTCCCGCGCTCCATCTTTGAAAATGCCGTGTATGGCCTGCGCGTCGCTGGAATCAAGGATCGCCACGACCTCGAGGAAGCTGCTGAGCGCAGCCTGCGTTCAGCAGCTTTGTGGGATGAAGTGAAGGACCGCCTGCACGAGATGGCCACCGGCCTCTCCGGCGGCCAGCAGCAGCGTTTGTGCATCGCACGCGCCATCGCCTTGCGGCCCCGCATCCTGCTCATGGACGAGCCCTGCGCGGCGCTCGATCCCATCGCCACCGCCCGTATCGAGGAGCTGATCCAGCAACTGCGCGGGCATTACACCTTCGTCATCGTCACGCACAACATGGAGCAGGCCAAGCGCATCGCTGACCGCACCGCCTTCTTCTACAAAGGCAAACTCATCGAGGAAGACGACACGATGACCATCTTTAACCGTCCAAAGGATTCGCTGACGGAGTCCTACATCACCGGACGGCTCACCTGAAGCCGAACGGTGGATCAGGGATTGAAAAAAGACCCTGATGCCGCATTTTGCGGCTCATGAAACGCCTCGTCATTCTCTTTGCACTGCTCACCGCCTCCGCGCATGCGGGCGTGGAGGTGGACGTGGAGAAATTCGGCGAAAGCCTCGGCGGCTGGCGCAAGGAAGGAAAAAAGGCCGCTGAGTACAAGTTCTCCGAGGTGGACTTCCGCACCTACAAGCCGGAGATCACCACCGCGCCAGACGGCGGCGTCTTCATCTCTGTGCGTGTGGACCATCTGCGCGGCATGTTTTCCGCCGACGATCACGCCAGCATCGAGATGAGCTTTGCTCCAGACGGTACCCTGCTCTCCTCCCAGGCAGCCATCTCCATCCAGGAGCAGCGCATCAGCAGCGACCTCTTCCGCAGTGGCGGGCAGTCAGCGGCGAAAGCGGCGGGAGATCTCGCCGGTGGTGCTGCTGAAAAGGCCGCGAAGCTCGGCAGCAACGTGTTTGCCAGCCTCGCTTCGAAGGTGCTGCGGGAAAAAGTCACCGAGCCCGGACGCATCGCCTATCCAGCGGCGCTGCGTCACAACTACAACCTGCTCTACCAGTGCGTGAAGGTCACCAAGGACCCGCCGAAGGCCCTGCCCGTCGAAGGTGAGGCCGCCCCGAAAAAACCTGCCGACCCTGAACAGATGGGCGCTCCCGAGGGCATGCTCGAAGTGCGCACTTTTGGCGCCCCGGAGCCCCCCAAAGAAGAACCGAAGAAGGAAGAGCCGAAAAAAGAGGGTGAGCCGGCCAAGCCATGAGCCGCACACAGTTGCTCATCGACGTCGGCAATGGCCGCACGAAATTCGGCCTCTCTTCGAGCGACTCGATTGTCGAACACCGCGATCATCCCACGCGTGAGATTTCGCCATCGTCCGTGCGCGATCTCATTCACGGCTGGGACTTTGACAGCGCCGTGCTGTGCAGCGTCGTGCCCAAAGCAGTGCCTGCGTTTCAAGAGGTGCTCGGGGACCGGCTTCTCGTGCTGCGCCACGACACGCCCATGGGCATCGGCATTCGTTATCCCAAGCCGGAGAGCATCGGAGCGGACCGCCTCGCGAACGCTGTCGCGCTCGCGCACATGCACGGCGCACCAGGCGTCGTCATCGACTTCGGCACGGCGGTGACTTTCGACATCCTCAGCGCTGACAAGCACTACATCGGCGGCGTCATCGCGCCCGGGCTGCGTTTGATGACGGACTACCTGCACGAACGCACCGCCCTGCTGCCCCGCGTCGATTTGCGCGAGCCCGCCAGCGCCATCGGCCAGTCCACCGAGGCCGCCATCCTCGCCGGAGCCGCCATTGGCTACCGTGGCATGGTGAAAGGCATCCTGGAGGCCCTGAAGGAGGAATTGGAGAGTGATGTGGGCACTCCTGCCCGCAGTGGATCGCTCCCATCGCAGGCAGGAGTGCCCGCATCACTCCGGATCGTCGCCACCGGTGGCGATGCCGAGTGGATCATCGCCGGCATGGGCGAACGCATTGCCGTGGACCCGGATTTGACCTTGCACGGGCTGCGTTTGGTGGGCAATCTCGCCGCCGCTTCGGGCGGAATGACAAAAGCCTCATGACGAGTGGTCTGGCGTCATTCGGTATTCGCCATTCGGCCTTCGTCATTTTTCCCCTCCCATGTCTGAAATCGCAAAAACCTCCATCGGCATCGACTTCGGCGGCACCTCCGTGAAACTCGGCGTGTGCCGTGGCGAAGAGCTGCTCGTCATCGACGAGCCCATCCCCACCGCGAATTTCCACGGCCCTGCCGCGCTCATCGGGGAGATGGCTGCCCGCGTCGCGAAGCTGCAAAAAACGTATCCGGCCATCTGCGCCATCGGTGTCGGCGTCCCCGGTCTCGTCGATTTCGATCACGGCTTCGTGCATGAGCTCACAAATGTGCCCGGCTGGAAGCATGTGCCGCTGAAGGCCATCCTTGGCGAAAAAACCGGCCTGCCCGTGCTCGTCGAAAATGACGCGAACGCGATGGCCTACGCCGAGTTCCGTTATGGAGCCGCTCGCGGCCTGAAAAACGTCATCGGCCTCACCATGGGCACCGGCATCGGCGGCGGACTCGTTTTGGATGGGAAGATGTTCCGCGGCAGCGGCTTCGTCGCCGGCGAGATCGGCCAGATGAGCATTCATTTCGACGGCAAGCCCGGCCACTACGGCAATCTCGGCGCGTTGGAGAAATACACCGGCAACCAGCAGATCGCCGAGCACGCCGTGCAACGCTACGCCGAGGCGGGGATCGAAAAGGAGATCACCGACTGCACGCCGAAGAAGATCGCCGACGCCGCGCAGGCGGGCGACGACATCGCGCGTCAGATCTGGGCCGAGGTTGCCGACTGGCTTGGCACCGCGATTTCGAGCATCGCGTGGCTTTTGAATCCCGACGCCTTTGTCATCGGCGGGGGCGTCGCCCAGGCAGGTGACCTCATTTTCACGCCGTTGAAGAACAAGGTGCAGAGCATGCTCAGCACCGTCGTGTGGGAGCGTCTGCAGATTCTGCCCGCCCGCTTCAGCAACGAAGCCGGCATCATCGGCAACGCCGCACTGGCCGCAGACGCGGTCTGAACAATGTAGGATGGGTGTGGCGAAGCCCGCCCGTCTGTTTGGCATCGTTCGCAAGGTCCAACGCGCCCAAACCGTCGGGCGGTGCTGCGAAACTGCCTGTAGAGCTAAGCCACAGCCTCGGCGCAGCACACACCCAACCTACAGTCACTTCTTCTTCGGCTTTGGCTCCCAATCCTGCGCCTTGATGATCGTCTCAAGGTCTTGCTTCGCGGCGAAATCCGCCGGGAGAAGCTGCCACTGAGCCAGATAACGCAGCGCCTTGGCCACCTGCATGACTCCGCCCTTCTTCGATTCGAGCTTGTCACCAGGAACGGCCTTCATCGCGGCCGCGAAGTCATTCACGGCGGCGGTCGCAAACTCGCGGGCCTCGGGATTCTCCGCGTAGCACAGCGATTCAAACAAGCGCAGCATCTTCGCATTGCCTTCGAGCTTCGCAGCGTCCTCGCGGATGCCCTGGGCGATCTCGGCACGCTTCGCGGCGGTCGCTTCCTCGCTCATGCGGCTGTATTCGCCGCCATCGACAAAACGTTTTGGCAGCGGGCGATACCAGATGTTGCGAAAGCGCACCGGATTGCCGTGGTCCTGAATTTTCAGCGGGCCCTTCTCCGGGAAAGCCTTCGGCTTCGAGCGCTTCATGTGTCCGCCGCCGCCTTCGAGCGGCGTGTGGTCCTGCGTGAGCACCCCATTGACGAAGACGGTGATGTAGCCCGGATCGATCTCCTGCCCGTCTTTGAAGATCGGACGGCGGAAGATGATGTCATAGGTCTGCCACTCGCCCGGTGCGCGCAGCGGGTTCGCCATCGGAGGATTGATTCCGTAGATGGACGAGGCCATGCCGTCCGGGTAGCTGGGGTTGTTGTAATTGTCGAGCACCTGCACCTCGACCGCGCCCATGAGGAAGACGCCGCTGTTGCCACGGCCCTGGCTGTTGCCCTCGACCTTGCTCGGGGCGCTCCACTCGATGTGAAGCTGGCAGTCGGCGAATTCCTCCTTCGTGCGGATGTAGCCGCTTCCCGGCACGCATTGCAGCACGTTGTCTTTGACCACCCACTTCGTGGGTTCGCCGTTCTTGTCGGAGATCCACTTCTCAATCTCCTCCGGCTTGCCGCCAAAAAGAATGACCGCGTCTGACGGCGGCGTGCCCGGCACTTCCTGCGAACTGAACGTGCCCGGCTCCACCCGCACCGGCTGCGGCCGGTTCATGTCATGAATGGCCCAAGGATGCGTCTTGTCCGGCGGATCACCGTAAAAGCCGCCTTCAGCAAGCGCGGCGGTGGTGAGAAGTGAAAAAGCGAGGGTTGGAAGTGCGGAGCGGTTCATGGCGGAGGGAGAGGTAAGCGGAGTGACATGAGGAGCAACGAGGATTCAACGCTATGTTGTTCATCTCACCCAAATCTCACGGTCGCTGCCGTCCATCTCGGCCTCCCAAGCTTTGAGCTTCCCTTTGAGGTCTTCGAGAATGTCGAGGTGCTGGTAGCCGAGGTTCTGGCGCTCGCCGATGTCGGCCTCGAGGTCGAAGAGCAGGTCCATGGTGTTGCCGTCATTGATGTACTTCCATTTGCCGTGGCGAATGGCCTTCTGCTTGCGATTGGAGCGGTCGATGCGCCAGAAGAACGTGCGTTCGAGCGGTTTGGCATCGCTGGTGAGCAGCGGTACGAGATCCATGCCGTCGAGAGGCTTCTCAGGCGGTGTTTTCGCGCCTGCAGCGGCGGCGAAGGTGGCGTGCAAGTCCATGGTGATGGCCATTTGGGCGGTGACTTTGCCTTGGGGCAGCTTCGCGGGCCAGCGCATGACGCAGGGCACGCGGATGCCGCCTTCCCACACGGTGGCCTTGTGATGAAACAGCGGCGTGTTGCGGCTGTAGCGCTCGCCGCCGTTGTCGCTGGAGAAAACGATGAGCGTGTTGTCGGCGAGGCCGTTTTTTTCGAGTTCGGCGAGGATCATGCCGACGCCGAGGTCGATCCGTTCGACCATCGCCTTGTAAATGGCACGGCTGCCGTGGTGCATCGACTCTTTGGTGACCATCGGTGTGTCGGGAGCATCGGGCGCTTCAAACGGCGCGTGGACGGCCAGATGCGGCACATACATGAAAAACGGCGCGGCCTTGTGATCGCGGATGAACTTCGCGGCGCGTTCGTTGATGAGATCGGTGAGGTAGCCTTCACGCTTCACCGGCTCCAGACCATCGCGCAACGCAGGCGTGCCATCGTAGTAAGTGTGCTTGTAGTAGTCGGCGTGGCCGAGGAGCTCGCCGAAGTATTCGTCGAATCCGCGTTTCACCGGATTGAACTCGTCTTTGAAGCCGAGATGCCATTTGCCGAAGGCACCGGTGGCATAGCCGGCGGCTTTGAGCTTCTGCGCGAGCGTGATCTCGTTCAGCGGCAGTCCGAGGCCGTGGATGTCTTTCTCAGGCACCCATTCGCCGTTCACGCGGCGGAACTGCTCGACCTGATAGCCAAACGCGAACTCCAAACCACATCGCTGCTGCCAGCGTCCGGTCATGAAGCCGGTGCGCGTGGGCGTGCACACGGGCGCGTTCGAGTAGAAGTCGGTGAACTTCACGCCTTCGGTTGCAAGGCGGTCAATGTTCGGCGTCCGAATGTCCGGACAGCCCATGCAGCCGAGATCGCCGTAACCCAAGTCGTCGGCGAGGATGAAGATCAGGTTGGGCTGCGCCGCAAACAGCGAGGGGCAGAGGACAACGAGGAAAAGCAAGAGGAAGCGCATGGAATGAACGTGAACGCAGTTTGCGACCCGTGCTTGCAGCATGTCTTCAGCTCGCAGGCTTGCTGCGAGGTGGCCAGCCCCCTACTTCGTCAAATCTCGCTGAGCACACCGCTGCTCGCACCGAACTTGTCCATCTCGATGCCGGTTTGCTGGAGCATGCGGACGAAGAGGTTTGAAAGGAAGGTGTTGTTCTGCTTGTCGTGAGCGATGTGGCCCGCGTGCTTGTAGCCGCCGCCGGCGAGGATGACGGGCAGGTTTGTATTGTCGTGGTTCGACGCGTTGCCGAGGTTGCTGGCGAAGAAAATCGATGAGCGGTCCAGCAGCGTGCTGTCGCCCTCGGTGCTGGCTTTGAGTTTGTCGAGCAACTCGCCAAAGACGCGCATCTCGGCGTCTTCGATGAGCGCGAGCTGCTCGAGCTTGCCGGGGTCCTGGCCGTGATGCGAGGCGTCGTGGTGGCCGATGTTCACGCCCTGGATCTCCGGCCTGTCCTGCGAGCCGAGCCAGAGCGAGATGGCGCGTGTGCTGTCGGTCTGGAACGCGAGATGCACGAGATCATACCACTGGCGGCTGCGTTCGACGAGTTGCGCGCTACTCAGCTCCTGCGGCGGCTTCACATCGAGCTTCGGCTTCGGCGTGAGCTGCCAGGTTTCGTCCTGTTGCAGCTTCTGCTCGGCCTCGCGGATGGAGGAGACATACAAATCGAGGCGCTCGCGGTCCTCGCTGCCGAGTTTGGCGTTCAGGCTGCCGAGTTGATCGCGCACATCATCGAGAATGCTCTGCCCGTCCTTGATGCGGCGCATCTCGCGCGCGGTTTCGTCCGCAGTGCCTTGGATGAAGAGCTGCTTGAAGACGCTGCTCACGCGCGACTCCGCTGGAAGCCGCACGCCACGCCGATTCCACGCTGCGCTGCCGCCGCCGATGACGAGTGAGTTGAACCGCGTCTGCCCTGCGAGATGCGATGCGACCTCCTGATCGAGCGAGATGCTGTTTTTGATGTCGTTTGGCCGGATGAAGTCCGGATGCACGCCGGTGAAGAGCCCGACCTCCGCGTAATGCCCCGCGCCGTAGCGATGCGAGAGGCCGGAGAAGACGGTGAAGTCCTCGCGGCGGCTTTGCAGGAACTTCAGGTAGCGGCTGGGCGTGTAGTTCTTGCCGGTGTCCGTCGGGAAAAAGTTCGGCGCATGCATGCCAAGCGGCCTGCCGACCAGCAGCACGCGTTTCGGCGCTGTGGCGGCCTTCTTCACCTCCGCGGCGCTCAAAGGCATCATCGCATCGAGAAACGGCAACCCGATGGCAATGCCGGAGGAGCGCAAAAACGTGCGGCGGTCGAGAACGTGGCGTGGCATGCTGCTTAAACGCGACTGGTGGAGGTTCATTTCTCCAACCGCGTGACAAACCACTCCACCGAGGCGGAAAGCGTGTGCGCGCCGGATTCATCGTGCACTTCGACTTGCACGTTGATCAACGCGCGGCCCTTCGCTTCCAGTTCGGCCCGTACGGACTCGATGCCATCGGGTGCGGACGCGCTGGCAGTGAGGCGGCCATTCGCGGGCTTGCGAAATTTGGACTCCAGCCTTCGCACGACCGGCACGATGCCCGTGAGGTCGCCGATGGCTCGCAGCAGGAACTCGCCACTCGATGCTTCAGCCAGTGCGAGCTGCGCACTGGCATGCACGGTGCCGAGGTGGTTCAAAAACTGTGGCCCGGCAGGCAGTTGCAGCACCTTTGCCGGATTATCCGCGATTTGCAGGCCCACGTGCTGGTTAAAGGGGAGTTCGATGACGCTATTCATGAGAGGCTGGGTAAGTTTTTCCATACGCACGCTCCACCTTGGCGACGCGCAGTTGATAATCGGCATACCAGGTCGTCTTTCCCGTCTCCTGCGCGATGCGGTGCTCGGCGTTCGCCTTCCAGGTCGCGATGGCCTGTGTGCTCTCCCAATACGACACCGTGATGCCGAGACCGCCCGCGCCGCGTGCGCTCTCCACACCGAGGAAGCCCGGCTGCTCATGCGCTAGCTCCACCATGCGCTCGGCCATGTCGCCATAGCCCTGATCGACCTCCGTGCGCTGCGAGGTGAAGATGACCGCGTAGTAGGGCGGCGAGGGTGTTTGGGCGAAGGCGGGTGCGGACATAATTTCAAAGCGGTTTGTGCATGCAGAGTGCCCCACCTGCCTCCGGCACATACACGGCCTGCTCGAATCCGGCGGCGGCGTAGATGCGCCGGGCGTGGTGGTTGTTCTCCTGGACTTCGAGCGTGAGGCGGCAGCAGCCGAGTTCACGCGCACGGGTGGAGATGGTGTCCATGAGGCGTTTGCCGATGCCGCGACCGCGTTGCGTGGGCTGCACAAAGTAATCCATGATGTAGAGCAGCCGCCGCGCCGCGAAGGTGGAGAAGCCGAGGAAGCAAATCGCCAGCCCGACCGCCTCGCCATCGGCGTACGCGAGAAAAACGTGCGTCGTGGGATGCTGGCGCAGACCGGGGATGAGATCGCGCCCTGCGGCATCGGACAGCGGATGCCCATCGCCCATCGGATCGGCGGAATAGGCATCCAACAGGCGGAGCGTGTCCGCGGCATGGTCTTCGCGGGTGAGATCGGCTTCGATAGTAAAGATGGAATCGTTCATGTGAATCTCGGGAGTGATTGCATCACCCACGCGGATCGCACCGTCGCTCAAGATGTTCGCTCGCAGGCCACCGCGGTCGGCGAGCGGCTTCAGCAGCGCTTGGCCGGTCACTTTGTCCAAATGCGTGCATGGCGGGCAGAGGCGGATGCCCTCGATGAGCACATTGCCGATGCGGAAACGCTTTCCGACGAGGTCGTTCAGTCGCACACCCTCGGTGACGAGGTTGCGGCGAGCTTCAGCGGCGCTGAGGTCGAGTTCCGCCAGCACTTCGCCCTCGATCAGCGTGAGCTCACGGCCGGGGCCTTTGGGTTCCCAATCGGTAAAAGTGCCGCAGCCTTCAAAGTAGCGATCTCCGACGAGGCCGCGATGCGCACGTGCCTGCGCTTCGCTCACGGCATGCGGCAGCACGGTAGCCGCTGGGCTGATATAGATGGCGGAGACTCGTGCGGGCATGTCGCAGATGATGCCGTCGCCCCGGCATGGGTCAAATGCGGGAAATGCTTGATGCGTGGGCTGCTGGAGCGAAGGGATGCGGCTCATGACTGCCCTCCGTGAAGCTCCGCATCCCCCTCTCGGCGAAATCGTCGCCGACTGGCGTGAGCCGCCTTTTCCGGCTCGCGAGGCGATGCGCGGTCGCTTTTGCCGACTGGAACCGCTCGATGCGGCAAAGCACGCGAGATCGCTTTTCGATGCCTACGCGCTCGACCCGCATGGCTCCGGGTGGACTTACCTGCCCTACGGCCCGTTTGAGGCGTTTGAGGACTTCCGCGACTGGTTGGAGCAGCAAAGCCGCTCCCGTGATCCGCTTTTCTTCGCCATCATCGATCCCGCGAACGGCGAAGCCATCGGCGTGGCGAGCTACCTGCGCATCACGCCTGCCAGTGGCAGCATCGAGGTCGGTCATCTGCATTTCTCGCCGAAACTCCAGCGCACACCCGCCGCCACCGAGGCGATGTGTCTCATGATGCGCCACGCCTTCGAACTCGGCTACCGCCGCTACGAATGGAAGTGTGATTCCCTCAACGAAGCCTCGCGCAACGCCGCCCTGCGGCTCGGTTTGTCCTTCGAAGGCATCTTTCGCCAAGCCACCGTCCGCAAAGGCCGCAATCGCGACACCGCCTGGTATGCCGCCATCGACCAAGAATGGCCCATGCTCCGCAAAGCCTTCGAGCAATGGCTTAGCCCGTCGAACTTCGATGCCGATGGGCTTCAGCGAGTGAGTTTGTCATCGCTCACGCGGCCGATTTTGAAGTAGGAGGCCGGTTACTCCGCCGCGTCCTTCTTTTTCTTCTTCCCTTTGCTTGGGCGCATCTTTTTACTGCCGCCGTCAGCATCAACTTTGCCACCGGCGGGATTGAGACTAGCGAGGACAGCGGTGAGGCGTGTGCGTGCGGCCTTGCTGGCGTCGGTGTCAGATTCAGCGGGCACAGATGTCTCGACAAAAGGCGCGTCGCTCATGTCGAAGAGCGCGCCGCTTTCGTTCATCTTCCAGCCTGGCTCGCGCACGAACCACTTCGCGCCGAGCTGCACGAAGGCCCACTCGCGCGGCTTGCCAGCTTCGCCACGGAGCTGCGGGGCGATGCTGACGCTGTCGTAAACAAAACCTTCCGGCAGCGTCGCGCCGCCGAGTTCGGCGAAAGTGCTCAGCATGTCGGTGAAGTTGATGAGGTCCTTGTTCACCGCGCCTGCGGGCGTCACGCCGGGCCAACTGGCGATGAAGGGCACGCGTGAACCGCCTTCGAGGAGGGAAGCTTTTTTGCCGTTGATCATGCGTCCGCCGATGGTGCTCGGGTAGGTAAGTGCCGTGCCGTTGTCGGCGGAGAAGATGATGAGCGTCTTTTCCCGCAGCCCGAGCTTTTCCACCTCGGCGACGACTTCGCCGACCTGCTTGTCCATGTAGGCGATGTTGTCGTCGTAATATTCTTTGGTGCCCGGCTTCGAGTCGGGAGTGCGCAGGATGGGGCCGTGCACGAGATGCATCGGGTAGTAGAGGAAGAACGGCCCGTCCTTGTGGCGGCGGATGAAGTCGAGGCTGAACTGTTGGATGACATCCGGATTGTAATGCTCCTGCGGCGTGGTGATCTGCTCGCCGTTCTTTTCGTAGCTGTTTTTCCAAAACCAGCCGCTCGCGGTGGGATCGGTGCAGTATTCATCAAAGCCCCAGTCCTTCGGTGTCTCGCCGACCTGCCGCCACTTGCCCGCTTCGCCGGTGGCGTAGCCCGCGGATTTCAGGATCGAAGCCATCGGCTTTTCATCCTTCGACTTCGCGCCGGGACCGCTCGCACGCCACGAGCCGTTTTGCAGGCCGCCGGTGCGGAAAGCATAGCGCCCGGTCATGAGCGCACAACGTGATGGGCCGCAAACCGGCGCGGCGTAGCACGTCTCGAAACGCGTGCCTGCGGCGGCCAGCTTGTCGATTTGCGGCGTCTTGTGCTTGTCCGCGCCGTAACAGCTCACGCCATCGAGCCCCAGATCGTCCGCGAGGATGAAAATGATGTTCGGCTTGGCCGGCGCGGCCGCAAAAGCCGAGGTGACTGCGAGGAGGAGGATAGCGAGCAGGTGTTTCATGGCAGCCGCGTGAACGCGGAAAGCGGACGCACATTTCGGCGATCACGCGACGCACCGTATCAGCCGTGACTCAGCCGCTTGCTGATGGATTTGGGTGACATGGGGAAGGCATGCTCTGCGTATTGTCACGTCCGCCACCATGATGAAACGACTCGCTCTCTTCCTCCTCGCCGCCCTCAGTTTGCATGCGCAGCAGCGCGTGGAGGTGTCGCGGGATTTGTGGATCTCCGCTTACTCGAAGGAGGTGGAGGGGAACAATGGCGGATCGCACCGGCTGAAGCTGAAGGGCATCCAGGAGTTCTTCCTCATCGACTTTGATCCGGCACCGCTTCGAGGGAAGAAGGTGGTCAAGGCGCAACTGCATGTGCATCTCACGTCACCGGAGGCACCGCTGCGGCGCACGACGGTCTCCACGATCTCGCAGGACTGGGTGGAAGGCACCGGCAGCAGCTACGCGAAGACGCCGGGCGCGAGTTCCTTCGTATGGGCGAAGACGGGTGAACTACGCTGGGGTAACAACGAGCCGGACATCACCTGCGTCGTCTGCGGCGAAGGCGGATCGCTGTGGGGCTTTGGCGAGGCCTCCGCGCCGGATGCGGAGGGCTGGCAGATCATCCCCATCGCGTCCGAAGTGGCCCAGGCACGGCTCGATGGCCGTTCGCATGGCTTTTACGTCATCGATGACGTCGGCAACGAATACACGCGCGATGGCAACGCGGTGAAGTTCACGAATTTCGTGAATCGCACCGTTTCGAGCCGCGAGGACAAACGCATTCATAAGCCCTACTTCACGCTCTGGCTCGAAGACGGTGCGTTGGAGGCTCCAAAAGCCGTCAATCCGGTCAATCCGGTCGCTGCAGCCACTTTGCCACCTGTTCCGTCCGTTTCGTCCGTGAAGCCAAATTTGCCTTCAAAGGACGTTTTTGGCCGCGAACTGGCCTCGACGCACTTTTTTGCCGCGAAGGGCGAAACCATCGGTTTTTCGGTCGCAGGCCCGGCCATCGTGAAAGCGCAAGATTTGGGCGTGAAGCTCTACTCGATGCCAAAAGTCGGCGGAATGCATGATCCGCTTGTGCCAGGCACTGGCGAAGACACCTTCATTGAGCTGCACGTGCCGAAAAACACGCCCGCAGGCACGCACGGCGGCACGGTGACGGTCAATGGCACCGTGATACCGTTCACGATCACGGTTTGGAACTTCACGCTGCCTGATCGCCTCTCATTTTTGCCGCAGATGAACGCCTACGGCCTGCCGGGGCATGCGCGCGACTACTACCGGCTCGCGCATGAGCATCGCGTGGTGCTGAATCAGCTCCCGTATGGTTGGACCGGCAAGGTGGACGAGCCCGCGCCAAAGCTCGGCGGCGATGGAAAGTGGGATTGGACGAAGTTCGATGCCGAGTTCGGCCCACTGCTCGATGGCAGCGCCTTCGCCGATCTGCCGCGCGGCGCGGTGCCGGTGGACGCGTATTACCTGCTGCTGAATGAGAACTGGCCCATGAAGCACGACGAGCACTTCAAAGGCGGCTACTGGATCGAGAACGCATTCGATGACGCCTACTGGACGCAGTTCCGTGCGATGGCGGCGGAGATCGCAAAGCACCTCGAAGCGAAGGGCTGGACCGAGCCGATGTTTGAATTCTACCTCAACAACAAGGTGTACTTCAAAAAGGACGACTGGCGAAAGTGCACCGCAGCGTGGATTTTCGATGAACCGGTGCACACGCAGGACTTCTGGGCCATCCGCCACTACGGCCGCGAGTTTTGGAATGCCGTCGCGCCTTATCCGAAGGTGAATCTCACCTATCGCGCCGACATTTCGGTTCATCCGGGAAGTTAGTGCGGAGGAGGTGGGATGATGGCAAAGGGGGTGGATGAGCCAGAGTTTGCTGTATCACGCGTTTGGCGTGCGCGAAGGTTACGAGTATCGCAGCACGAAG
>Ga0169931_10003320_pt1 | contig 25560 bp, 25 predicted proteins | sample Kivu_15m_20L_FD_129675 | JGI IMG/M metagenome (GOLD analysis project Ga0169931, IMG submission 129675) | Freshwater microbial communities from Lake Kivu, Western Province, Rwanda to study Microbial Dark Matter (Phase II) - Kivu_15m_20L... | ecosystem: Environmental > Aquatic > Freshwater > Lake...
ACCGCCAACTGCATGACGTCTTGCGGCAACCCCAAGAAAAAGTGCTCGAAAGAGGACTCGAACCTCCACGGGTTGCCCCACTAGATCCTTAGTCTAGCGCGTCTACCAATTCCGCCATCCGAGCAGGGGTTGCGGGTGGGCGGGATGGATAGGCCAAAGCGGCGGGGCTTGGCAAGCAGGAATCCACGGAAGGATCCGTGAAGGATCGTCGGGATGATCGCCGGGTCGTCTTGGTGCCAGCTCGGGGTTTTCCGGATTGCCCGACAATCAGCAAATGCGTAGAACCCGCGGGTGAGGCGTGGAGATGACGAGTCTTACGCCGCAACCGACGAACGCGCCTTAGTTCCACGTGTCCCGCTCACTCCAGATTCTGATCGCTTGTGGCGGCACCGGCGGGCACTTGTTTCCCGGCATCGCGGTGGCCGAGGCGCTGCGGGCGCGTTCGCACTCGGTGCGATTGTTGATTTCCGGCAAGGAGGTGGATGCGGTGGCGTCGGCGAAGTATGCGCATCTGCCCTTCGAGGTGCTGCCGGCGGTGGCGAAACCGCCGACCCTGTCGCTGCGGATGGTTCCGTTCCTGTGGAGACTGTGGTGTTCGTGGCGGCGCAGCCGGGCGTTGGTGCGATCGTTTGGTGCGGATGCCGTGCTGGGCATGGGCGGCTTCACCTCGCTGCCTCCGGTGCTGGCGGGTCACGGGCTCGGCTGCAGGACGTTCGTGCATGATTCCAACGCGCGACCCGGCCGGGCAAATGTGATGACGAGCCGGTTCTGCACGCGCGTGCTGCTCGGCATGGCCGAGGCGGCGCAGTGGTTTCCGAATCGCAGGTGCGTCGTCACCGGCACACCGGTGCGGCCGGAAATCACGGAGCGGCCGCCGCGTGACGAGGCGATCGCACGGTTCGGACTCGATCCGGCGAAGCGCACGGTGCTCGTCACCGGCGGCAGCCAAGGTGCGCAACGCCTCAACGACTTGTGTGCGGCAGCGGCGCAACGGTTGCCGCACGACATCCAGGTGCTGCACATCGCCGGCGCGGCCGACCTGGCGCGCATGCGGTCGGCAGGCGCGGGCCGCGCATCGCATCACGTGCTAGGGTTCTGCGACCACATGGCCGACGCGTATGCCGCGGCCGATCTGGTCGTGTCGCGCTCGGGCGCGTCGAGCCTCACCGAAATCGCAGCCTGCGGCCTGCCCTCGCTGCTGGTGCCTTTTCCGTTTGCCGCGGACGATCATCAAACGCTCAATGCCGAAGTGTTCGCGCGGGCGGGTGCGGCGCGGCTGATCCAACAACGGGACCTGGATGCAACGACGCTGGCAGCGATGATCGGGGAAATCCTTCACGACGACGCGCTGCACACGCGGATGGCATCGGCGGCCCGCGCGCTGGCGGCACCCGATGCGGCGCAACGCGTGTGCGAAGCGATCGAGGCAACGATGAATGACACGGCATGAGCGGATGGAACGAGAGACTGGCCGGTGGCGGTCCACCGCTGCGCGTGCATATGGTCGGCGTCGCCGGATCGGGCATGAGTGGGCTTGCGCTGTTGTTGATGGGGATGGGCCACCGCGTGAGCGGATCGGACCGCGTGACGACCGCCGAGACCGAGCGAATGCAGCGCGGCGGTCTCGTCTTCTCGACGCCTCACACCGCCGAGGCCGTGCGCGATGCCGACCTGGTGGTGCATTCCTCGGCGATCCGTCCGGACAATCCGGCGCTGGCGGCCGCGCTGGCGGCGGGCATCCCGGTGTGGCGGAGAGCGGAGTGTCTATCGGCCATCCTCAACGCGCGGCGCGGCATCATCATCGCCGGCACGCACGGCAAGACGACGACCTCGTCGATGACCGCCCATGTGCTGCGCGAGGCCGGGCTGGATCCGAGCCACTACGTCGGCGCGGAAATTCCCGTGCTCGGTGCCAACGCGCATTGGTCGGCACACGGCGGGCTGATGGTGGCGGAGGGTGATGAAAGCGATGGCACGCTCGTGCTCTACCGGCCCGAGCATGCGGTGATCCTCAACATCGAGGCCGAACATCTCGATTTCTACCGCGATCTCGACGAGATCCGCGCCGTGTTCGCACGGCTTGCCGCGCAGACCACCGGCAACGTGGTTTATTGCGCGGAAGATCCGGTGGCGCGCGACCTGTGCGCGCCACTGGTCAACGCGGTGTCTTATGGCTGGGATGGCGCGGATTACAACGCGCACGACGTGCGCGACTTGCGCGGCTCTTCCGCCTTCACCGTCACGCGGCGAGGCATGCGTCTGGGCGACATCGAACTCGGCGTGCCGGGCAGGCACAACGTGCTCAACGCACTGGCGGCCGTCGCGCTGGCCGACCTGTGCGGCGCGGATTTCCGCGCGGTGGCACGCGCGCTGGCGGGATTCGCCGGAGCCAAGCGCCGGTTCGAAACCAAGTACCTCGGTGCGCGGCACCGCATCGTCGATGATTACGGTCATCACCCGACCGAACTTGCGGCCACCTTGCAAACCGCGCGTTCGCTCGGTCCGCAGCGCGTGGTGGTGCTGTTCCAACCACATCGTTACACGCGCACGCAGGCGCTTGCCGACGATTTCGGCCGCGTGTTGCGGGCAGCCGACCACGTCTACGTGACCGACGTGTACCCGGCATCCGAGCCACCCATCGACGGCGTCTCGGGCATGACGATCGTCGAGGCGGTGCAACGCCACGGTCCGACACCCGCGACGCATCTGCCCGATCTGGCGACGGCGCATCACGCGGTGGGCAATGCACTGCAGGCGGGCGACTTGTTGATCACGCTGGGCGCGGGCAACGTGCACGAGGTCGGCGCGCGATTGGTGCGCGACCTGCAACGGCTCGACGCGATGCTCGCACTGGCACCGGCGGGCGCGATCGACGGCCGATTGTACGAGCCGATGAGGCGGCACACCACCCTGTTGGTGGGTGGCCCCGCGCAGTTCTGGCTCGAACCTCACACGTTCGATGCGTTTGCCGCGCTGGTCAACCACTGTCGCGCGCTCGGCATTCCGGTGCGCGTGGTCGGCCGCGGATCGAACCTGCTGGTGCGCGACGGTGGCATCCGCGGCGCGGTGATCCATCCGGCGGGCGGTGAATTCGCCGAGGTGGCGGTCGGCCCCGACGGCACGATCACCGCGGGCGCGGGCGTGCGGTTGAAAAAACTTGCGAGCGTGGCCGCGGCTGCGGGCATCGGCGGGTTCGAATGGATGGAGGGCATCCCCGGCAATGTCGGCGGCGCACTGCGCATGAATGCCGGTGCAATGGGCATTGAAACGTTCGATCAGGTGGTGACGGTGACGGTTCTCGATGAAGAGGGAACCATCCGCACGCGGACGAGGGACGACCTGCGTGCCGCGTACCGCGATGTGCCCGACCTGCGGCGTCAGTTCGCGCTCAAGGCGGTATTCGCCGGCCAAGTCGGCGACGATGCGGAGCAGATCCGCGCGCGATGGCAGGCATCTCGTGCCAAACGCAAGACCAGCCAGCCGGTAAACGCCTCCGCGGGCTGCACGTTCCGCAACCCGCAGGCGGTTCCCGCCGGACAACTCATCGAGTCGCTTGGCCTCAAGGGGCGCGGCATCGGCTCCGCCGAAGTTTCGCCGGTGCACGCGAACTTCCTCGTCAACCGCGGCGGAGCAAGCGCGGCCGACCTGCTCGCACTGATCGATACCATCCGCGATCAGGCGCGCAACCGGCACGGAATCGAACTCGAAATCGAAGTGAAAATCCTCGGCGAGGACGAAGCCTCGTATTGAATCCGCCCATTTCCATCCGCATCATGAATGACCATTCTCTACTCAGCGGCCGCCGCATCGCCGTGCTGATGGGCGGCCCCGGCTCGGAACGCGAGGTGTCGCTCGCCTCTGGCCGCGCCGTGCTCAAAGCACTCGTCGGCCTGGGACTCGACGCGACCGGCGTCGACGTGCAGGGCACCACGGTCGATCTGCCAGTCGGCACCGAACTGGCCTTCAATGTGATTCATGGCACCTTTGGTGAGGACGGCGCGCTGCAGGAACTGCTCGAACAACGCTGCATCGCCTACACCGGCGCGGGCGTGGGCAGCAGCCGCACCGCATTCGACAAGCACCTGGCCAAGCGCGTGTTCGTCGCCACCGGCGTGCCGACGCCGCGCTCCGAAACGCTCGACCTCACGCACGGCCCCGCCGTGCCGGGCATCGCGCCACCGTACGTCGTCAAGCCGCCGCGCGAAGGATCGAGCGTCGGTGTCCACATCGTGCGGGATCGCTCACAGGCCGACGCCGCCATCGCCGACGCCGCGCGCCACGGCAGCGACGTGCTCGTCGAGGAATTCATCGAAGGCCGGGAACTCACGGTCGGCATCCTCAACGACCGCGCGCTGCCGGTGGTCCACATCGCGCCGCGCGACGGGTTTTACGACATGAAGAACAAATACCCGTGGATGGGTGGCGGGGCCGGCAGTGACTATCAATGTCCGGCGGACCTCGACGAGTCGGTGACGCGGGCGGTGCAGCAAGCCGCGCTCGACGCCCACCGGGCGCTCGGCATCGAGGTTTATTCACGGGTCGACGTCCTGCTCGACGCGGACAACCGGCCTTTCGTGCTTGAGGCCAACACGATCCCGGGCATGACCGAGACCAGCCTGCTGCCCAAGGCCGCCGCCGCAGCGGGCATCCCGTTCGACGCACTCTGCCTGAGGATCGCCGAAACCTCCTGGAAGCTTGGAAACCGCCGCTGAATCTGTCAGATTGCTCGTTGTCCACCGTGAAATGACTCCTCCTCTCGCTCACAGGCCATGAAACGCAACAGCTCGCGCCACCTGAGACGACAACAGCGCAACGTGCTCGAGGCGCGTGTGTTCTCCGCGCGCATCGCCTGGCTGGCGGTGCTCCGCTTCATCGGGTGGACCGCCCGGTGCTGCTGCGTGCTCGCCGTGCTCGCCGGCACCGGTTGGGCGGTGTGGCTGGGGATCCGCCATACCTTCCACGACAATCCGGATTTCAAGCTGCGCCTCATCGACCTCAACCCGAATCCGGTGATCGACGAAGTGAAGCTCATGGAGTTGGCCGCCATCGATCCCTCTGCTGTGCCGAACCTGTTTGACATCGACGTGAAGGCGGCCGAGCGGGCCTTGCGGGCGATTCCCGCCGTGGCATCCGCCGAGATCGAGCGCGACATCCGCGAGGCGGCGCTGCTCGTGCGCATCACGCCGCGCATTCCGCGCGCATGGATCTGCGGTGCTGCCACGCCAGCGGCAGCGCGACGCATCGAAGGCGCACTGCTCATCGATGACGAGGGATTTGCCTATCCCTGCCCGGCGATGCAGGTCGAAGCGGCAGCGGCGCTGCCGGTGATCGAACTTTCCGAAGCACCGGCACCGGTCCAGCGTGTGAGCCATCCGGATCTCGTATTCTGCATGCGCCTGCTCGACGAGGCCGCCCAGGTCGGTTGCAGCGGATCGATCGATGTCGTCCGCCGACCCAACGAATGGTCGCTCGAGTTGGTGACGACCACCGGAATCACCGCGACCTGCTCACTGGGAGACCATTCGCGGCAGTTGGGTCAGCTGCTCCGCGCCATCGATCATGCCGAATCAAAGGGATATGCAATCGCGACGATCAACCTGATCCCGCGAAACCACATTCCGGTGACCGTGCGCGCCGACACGCCGGATGCGCCGCCGCGCGCGATTCCGATCCGGGCTAACCCGCATGACAACATCAACGCACCGCCGCGAGCGATCCCGGTGTCGATGCCCGCTGCTTCCCGCTGACCTCTTTCCCCATCCGCATCCATGGCGCGTCGCAGCAAAATCCACGTCGGTTTGGAAATCGGCACCAGCAAAACGTGCCTGGTGGTGGGCGAGGTGAAACCGGACGGCGCGGTCAAGATCCTCGGCATCGGCGAAACCAAAAGCGCCGGGGTGCGCAAAGGCGAAATCCACGATTTTTCGCAGGCGCGCGCCTGCCTCAAGGACGCCTTGATGCGTGCCGAAGAAGCGGGCGACGTCCAGATCAGCAGCGTCTTCCTCGCGGTCACCGGGCCGCACATCCAGGGAGTCAACCACAGCGGCATGCTCCGCCTGCCCAACGACGAACCGATCGTCGCCGCCGAGCATGTCGAGGAAGCATGCGCCATCGCGCGCGACGTGCAGATCCCGCAGGATCACGTCTACCTGCATCCGATCATCCGCCATTACCGGCTGGACGGTGCCGAACAATCAACGTCACCGGTGGGGCTCTACGGCCGCACGATCGAGGCGGATTTCCACATCGTGCACGGGATCGGCTCGCGCATCCAGAACAGCATCAAGCTCGTACGGGAAATCCCGCTCGATCTCGACGACATCGTGTTTGCACCGATCGCCACAGCACAGCTCGCACTCGATCTCGAGCAACGCGAGAGCGGTGCGCTGGTGATCGACATCGGCGGAGGCACCACCGACTACGCGCTCTATCTGGGCGGATCGATCGCCGCATCCGGCTGTATTCCGGTGGGTGGCGACCACATCACCAACGACATTCATCTCGTCACCGGTCTGCCGTTTTCAAAAGCCGAGCGGCTCAAGGTCACGGAAGGCAACGTCTCGGGAGATCCAGTGCATTCGCTCGGCAACGCACGGCTTACCGACGACCGCGGATTCGCCGAAGTGGAAGTGAGCCGGATGGTGCTCAACGAACTCATCCGCCAACGCCTGGAGGAAGTGCTCAAGCTCGTGCGCGCGCGACTGCCGGCGGGTTCGGTGGAACGGATCGGCGCTGGTGTGTTCCTCACCGGCGGCACCAGTCTGATGCGCGGCTTCGACCAACTCGCATACGACGTGTTTGGTCGGGCGATCTATCGGCCGGAGATTCCCGAAATCACCGGCATGCAGGCCGGTTTCCGCGATCCGCGATACGCGACGGGCATCGGCCTGATCCGCTATGCCCAACTCATGGAGGCCGAGCATGGCCGACCGCGCGGACTGCTCGGCAAGTGGATCCGCTCGATCTGGCCGTTTGGTCGACGATGATCCGGCATCCGGCCCCACGACTCTCTCCCACCAACCCATCCGACCATGAAAGCCTACACGCGCGATGTTGATGATGTGATCTCCCCGACGGCGGTGTGCCTGATCGGCGTGGGCGGTGCCGGATGCAAGGTGTTGCGCGCGCTGGACGACACCGAGACGAGCGGTGTGCGTCGAATCGCGATGCACACCGACGCTTCCCTGGCGGATGCCGGTGGTGCCACGATTCTCATTCACCTCGACGGCGGCGTGCTTCCGGGCGTCGGCACCGGCGGCGATGCCGCGACGGGACGTCAAGCCGCGGAGCAATCGGCCGACGCGATCCGCGCGGCGGTTTCCGGCAGCCGTTGTGTCTTCGTGTGTGCCGGACTCGGCGGTGGGACCGGCGGTGGTGCCGCACCGATAGTGGCAAGCCTTGCCCGCGAGCAGGGCGCGTTCGTCGCAGGCATCGCGATTCTTCCATTCGATTTCGAAGGCGCAAACCGCGCCGCCACAGCCCGAACGGCGCTCGACGCGCTCGCGGCGCAATGCGACTTGGTGCTCGTGCTGGAAAACCAGCGCATGACCCCGCCACCGAAGGCCAAAGCCGGATTGGCGGAGTCCTTCGCGGCCGCCGATCAAATGATCGGCCGCGCGATCTCGGCGATCCTGCGCATCGCGACGCGCCCCGGGCTGATCCGCCTCGGACTCGACGACCTTGCGGCCGTGCTTGGTACGGGATCCTCGCGTTGCGCGTTCGGCACCGGTACGGCCGCGGGCCGCGAACGCGGAGGCAAAGCCCTGCGCGAAGCACTGGCATGCCCGCTCATCGGCGGCGGCGACGTGTTGCAGCAGGTCGGAACTTGTCTCGTCCATCTGTGCGTCGGGGAAGACGTGCCGGTGCGCGAAATCGAGTCCGTGATGGAGCAAGTCGCACACCATGTGTCGGCCCGCGCGCGACTGCACTTCGGTGTGTCGATCGACCCGGCGATGAAACAATCCCTCGCCATCACCATCATCGGCAGCACTCGCGATGCCGCCACTCAAACCCGCACCGGGATCAACGACGCGTCTTTCCACACACCCGGCATCGACGAGACGAGCCCGGAAACCCTGCGGCATCACCAAGAGCACGAGCAGGCATCGGCCGCCGCGGTTTCTCACGATGACCCGCCCGAGCTGCCTTTCCATGATGTCTCGACTGCCGCGGCCGTTCCACGCGAGCCGGACAGCCTGTCGGCGATGGCGATGGATGCTCCGGCACCCCATGAGGTCGAACCCGCGGAGACACCACGAGCACGTGTGAAGCTCGGCATCAAGGGATTGGGCGAGCAGAGCGAGTTGTCGCTGGATTCAGTGCCTCGCGGCCGCTTCGATGGGCATGAACCCAACCTGATCGACGGAGAGGACCTCGATCTTCCGCCGTTCCTGCGACTCAGGAAATGAGCCGGTGTGAAGGCCCGCTCACTCCGGTTTTCGCCCGATCCGTTCTTGATGAGAACCAGTGACAGGTTCGAGCGGATGGGTCGGCGCATGGGTGCCCAAAAACAGAACCGGTTCGATTGACGAACCTCAGTAAATCATCGGCATGTTGCGCGCCGGCGTACCGGGGACCACTACCGACCCACCGGCCGGAACGCCATCGCTATCGCTAATCCATGGCCCCCAATACCATCTGTGTTGGGTGGGGGGCTTCACCTGCTCCAATTGCAGGACCGGATGATCCGGCGGCTCGGGTGCGCACGCGACCAAACCGAGAAAAAGGAACGCAAGGAACGCCTTCATGGGTTGGGAGAGATCCCCATCATGGCACCGGACACCGCCGGGACAAGCTGATCCTTCGCGGATCGGCCAGCCCGGACGCCGGGAGGCGATGCGACGCGGCTTACTTGCGGCGCTTCGCCTCAAGGCCTTCGCGTACCTTCACCGCGAGTTCCTCGTAGAGCGCCGCATCGCCTTTGAGCAACTCCTTGGCGGCATCGCGGCCCTGCGCGAGCTGGTTGCCATTGTACGAGAACCACGATCCGCGCTTCTGGACGATCTCCATTTCCAACGCCAGATCGAGCAGGGATCCGGTCGAGGAAATGCCCTCGTTGTACATGATGTCGAACTCCGCTTCGGTGAACGGCGGTGCCACCTTGTTCTTCACGATCTTGAGCTTGGTGCGGTTGCCGGTGACGGTGCCATCGGTCGCCTTGATCTGGCCGATGCGGCGGATGTCCACGCGGACCGAGGCAAAGAACTTGAGCGCGCGGCCGCCAGGAGTGGTCTCCGGGTTGCCGAACATGACACCGATTTTCTCGCGGATCTGGTTGGTGAAAATGCAGACGGTGCGGGCTTTCGAAATAAGGGCAGTGAGCTTGCGCATCGCCGCGCTCATCAGCCGCGCCTGCGCGCCAACCGTGGAGTCGCCGATCTCGCCGTCGAGCTCCTGCTTGGTGACGAGCGCGGCCACCGAGTCCAGGACGATCACGTCGATCGCATTTGAGCGCACGAGGGCCTCGCAAATTTGCAGGGCCTCCTCGCCGGACGAAGGTTGCGAAATGAGCAAGTCGTCGAGATTGACGCCGAGCTTGCGCGCGTATTGCGGATCGAGCGCGTGCTCAACGTCGATGAAGGCGGCGAGCCCGCCCTTCTTTTGCGCTTGGGCAATAGCCGTGAGGGTGAGGGTGGTTTTGCCGGAAGATTCCGGACCGAAGATCTCGACAATGCGCCCGCGCGGGAAACCACCCACACCCAAGGCGCGGTCGATCAGCAGGTTGCCGGTCGGGATGACGTCGACTTCCACACATTGCTCGTCGCCAAGCCGCATGATCGCCGATTCGCCGAACTCCTTCTGGATCTGCGAAATCGCCAGATCGAGGTTGCGCTTGCGGGCTTCGATGAGTTTTTCGTTGGGGGATTCTTCAAGGGTTGCTTTGGCCATGGTGTTCGGGGTGGGTGATGAGCGCATTGAAACAGCCCGATGACTTGTTGACAAGAAAAAAGATGTTCGGCTGAACAAAAATGTGTGTTTCCGGCAGTTGCCCGACTGGCGGATACGGCCCGGTCGCATCGGGGACGCCGGCATCAATGGCTGCAATCCATTGTCTGTCCTCGTGTCTCACGCCCAATCCCAAGTCCAGGATTCATCCATTTTGTCTGTCCCTATGTGCTCAGCAGCCATAAGATCCGGTTGTGCAGACGCCTGAGCAACAACAGCGAATCGAGCGGCTTCGCGTCGCCAAGGAGGCCCTGCACATGGCGGCGGCCAGGGTGAGCGAAGAACTCGGCGGCGCGCCGGTCGTGGTGGTGGTGGGCGGAAGTTCGGCCCACGGACTTGAGGCCACCCTCGCCGGATGGGCCAATCTCGCCAATGGCCGCGAAGGCCGCTTTCGCGATGTCGTGGGCATCCTCCAGTCCGCCGTTCAGATCGAGTCGTTTTTGCATTACATGGAAGACGACGTATTCCAGGACCTCAAAGACAAAGTCTCCGAGCGATCGTGGTGGAGCAATGGCCGACGCGCGGGTGCCGGCAATCCACCATCGGCATGACTCTGACCTGAGCCCGGAACCCATGCGAATGCTCCCGTTCCGGCCCTGAAACCACCTGATCGCAGACGCCGCCAGCCATGGATACCGCCCTGAGCATCCTCGTCGGCATCGGCCTGAGCAGTGCCTGCGGGTTCCGCGTGTTCGTGCCGTTGCTCGTCATCAGCATTGCTTCCCAAACCGGTCACCTTGCCCTTGCCCACGGCTTCCAGTGGATCGCAACCCCGGCCGCGTGCGCTGCCTTCGGCACCGCCGCGCTGTGCGAAATCGCCGCGTACTCGATCCCGTGGTTCGATCACCTGATGGACACCATCGCCACTCCGGCCGCATTCATCGCCGGCACAGTGGCCACCGCGTCGATGGTCGGCGATCTTTCGCCATGGCTGACCTGGTCGCTTGCCACAATCGCCGGGGGCGGCGTGGCCGGGGCCATCCAAGCGGGCACCGTCGCTGTGCGCGGGGCATCCACGATGCTGAGTGGTGGCCTCGGCAACCCGGGGATCGCCATCTTGGAACTGCTGGGTGCCGCGATCACCTCGGTGCTCGCCGTGGTGGCCCCAGTGGTCGCGGTGGCCTTGGTCGCCCTGTTGCTGGTCATCGTCCTGCGCAGCTTGGCCCGGCGAACCCGCGACGTCAGCGCGGCCTTGAGTGGCTAAATTCGCCAACCCGCAGAGTGTGACGATCCCCGACACCATGGCCGGGCGGGACAGACACCCCCTCGCTTGACGGACCATCCCGATGGTTTTCTAGACTATTTGTCTGTCCCCATGTACTGAATGGACGGCTCGGAAGCATTGTTCATCCATCAATATTGAATCGAAATCTTAAAAAAGCGGATACTCCCCGTCCTGCCTGGAGGTTTTAAAACTATTTGTCTGTCCCTATGTAGTGGAGCCATTCTCACACGGCCGTCAGCATCGCCTTTGCCTCGGCGGTTGCTTGGCGGACGTCGGGCGCGGTGAGCAGGTCGGACACGATGACCACGCGGGTCGCGCCGGCGGCGATCACTTCGTGGAGGTTCGCCCGGCGGACGCCGCCGATGCAGAAGGCGGGGATCTTCTGTCCCACCTGCGCCGCCATCGCACGCACCTCGCCCAACCCGATGCCAGGTCGGCCAAGTTTGGTGGGCGTGGGAAACAGGGGACCAAAGCCGATGAGGTCGGCCCCCTCGGCAAGCGCGGCGCACGCCTGATCCAGCGAGTGGGTCGAACGGCCGACCCACTTGCCCGGGCCGAGAATTTTCCGCGCCTGATCCAGCGGTCCATCGTCCTGCCCGAGGTGCACGCCATCGGCACCCACTTCGGCGGCCAGCGCCGGAAAGTCGTTGAGAATGAATGGCACACCAAAGACGCGGCACAGCGGCACCACCTCCAAGGCGACCTGGCGGGTGGTCGCGGCATGGTGATGCTTCGCGCGCAGTTGCAGCAGGTCGACCCCGCCGTCGAGCAGGGCCCGCGTGATCCGGGCGGCATCGGCCTGCGCCACGTATCCGAGATCGAGGATGCCGTAGAGCCTGGCGGCGGCGATGGATGGGATGCGGTCCACAACGAGCGGCGGTCCGGCCGAATGGGGTTTCGGCTCAGGGCTTGCGTTCCTCGAGGAAACGACCGACCCATCCGATGTCGTAAGTGCCGTTGATGAAATCCGGGTGTGAGACGATTTCGAGCTGGAACGGGATGGTCGTCTTGATTCCGCGGATGGTGAACTCGCCGAGCGCGCGCTTCATCCGGGCGATGGCGATCTCGCGGGTCGATGCGGTGACGATCAGCTTGGCGATCATCGAATCGTAGTGCGGCGGCACGGTGTAGCCCGAATAGACGTGGGTATCGACACGCACGCCTTTGCCGCCCGGGGCGTACCAGAGGTCGATCGTCCCGGGAGATGGCGCGAACGAGTTGTATGGGTCTTCCGCATTGATGCGGCATTCGATCGAATGGCCGCGCGGTGTGGCGTTCAACAAGTGCTCGGAGATCGGCTCGCCGGCGGCGATGCGGATCTGCTCCTTGATGAGTTCGCACCCCATCACCTCCTCGGTGACCGGGTGTTCCACCTGGATGCGGGTGTTCATTTCCATGAAATAGAAATGCTCACCCTTGGCATCGACGAGGTACTCGATGGTGCCGGCGTTCTGGTAGCCGATGCTGCGGATGAGGTTGACGGAGGCCTCGCCCATCCGCGCGCGCAGCTCCGGGGTGAGGAGCGGTGACGGGCATTCCTCGATGATCTTCTGGTTGCGACGCTGCATCGAGCAGTCGCGCTCGCCGAGGTGCATGAAATTGCCGTGTGAGTCGCCGAGGATCTGGATCTCGACGTGATGCGGCTCGATCACCAGTTTTTCGAGATAACAACTGCCGTTGCCGAATGCCGCGGCTGCTTCATTGGACGCGGCTTGGAACAGTTGGAGGAACTCGTCCTCGTGGAAACACGGGCGCATGCCGCGTCCGCCGCCGCCGGCGGTGGCCTTGATCATCACGGGGAATCCGATGCGCTTTGCTTCCTCGAGTCCGGCCTCGGCATCGGGCACGATGTCCGATCCGGGGGTCACCGGCACGCCATTCGCGACCGCAGTGGCGCGCGCGGTCGCCTTGTCGCCCATCATCGAAATCACCTCGGCCGACGGACCGATGAAGGTGAGGCCGGACGATGCGCAGATCTCGGCGAAGCGCGCGTTTTCCGAGAGAAACCCGTACCCGGGGTGGATCGCCTCCGCGCCGGTGATTTCGGCAGCGGCGATGATGCGGTCCATCTTGAGGTACGACTCGCGTCCCGGTGCCGGTCCGATGCACACCGCTTGGTCGGCGAGCTGCACATGCATCGAATCGACATCGGCCTCGGAATAGACCGCGACCGACTCGATGCCGAGTTCGCGGCAGGCGCGGATGATGCGCAGCGCGATTTCGCCGCGGTTGGCCACAAGGACGCGTTTGAACATGGTGGGAAAACGGGTGGTCGGCGCGGTGTCCGCCGGATCACTTGATGCGGAAGAGAACGTCGCCGTACTGGACCGGCTTGCCGTCATCGACAAGCACCGCGCAGATCGTGCCGGAAGTCTCCGCCTTGATTTCATTCATCACCTTCATGGCCTCGATGATGCAGAGCGTCTGGCCGACCGATACGGTGCTGCCGACTTCGACGAAGTGCGGCGCGTCGGGCGCGGGTTTGCGGTAGAACGTGCCGACCATCGGCGAGGTGATCTCGGTGCCCTCGGCGGCGGGGGCCGCGGGGGTCGGCGCGGAGCCAGCGGGCGAGGAAGCCGCTGCGGCGTGTGCGGCAGGCGCGGGGTGGGCGACCTGCACCGGGCCGATCAATGAGCGGAGTTCGTCGAGATCGGCCCCCTTCTTGAGCTTGAGGTGGAAATCCTTCTTGTTGAGGTCGAACAGCGTGAGTCCGTGTTCGTTCATCAGTTCGACGATTTTGCGGATTTCGTGAAGGTCCACTGGAATCAGGGGTTGGGGTTCGGTCGGCGTGTTTCTGGATGCGCGGTGCTCGTTCCAAGAAGCGTCAGCCGCAAGGGACCGTCAAGACGGAAGTCGGCCGACCCAAGGGCACGGACGCGGCAATTGGTTTCCAATCTTGCGCCGTCGGCCCGACCGGATCAAAACCCGGCACATCGATGCAACGGCTGCGGCTCAACACACTGGACCGTCCCGCCATGCCCGCGGAGTTCGTTCCGGCGGATTATTTCCGCAGGCTCGGGTGCCACGAGTTGTTGCGCGACGGCCGACCGCTCGAGGTGGATCTTGGCTGCGGTGACGGATCGTTCCTGCTCGATCTGGCGGGCGCGCATCCGGGGCGCGACTTTCTCGGCGTCGAGCGCCTACTCGGGCGAGCGGCAAAGGTGTGCCGCCGGATCACGCGCGCTGGACTCGACAACGCGCGGGTGCTGCGCCTAGAAAGCCGCTACACGGTTGAGTGGCTGCTGCCGGAATCGTCGGTGTCGCGCCTGCACCTGATGTGTCCGGATCCATGGCCGAAGCTGCGTCATCACCGTCGCCGTCTGGTGCAGGACGGGTTCCTCGACGCACTGGCCCGCGTATTGGCGGACGAAGGCGAGTTCTTGTTCATGACCGACGACCGCGAGTATTTTGATTGGTCGTTGGAGAAAACAGCGGCACACGGCGCGTTCGCGCGGATCGATTGGGAGGAAGAATCGTTCTTTCATCCTAAGACCGACTTCCAACGTCAATGGGAAGCCGAAGGGCGCGTGATGTGGCGGTCGCGCTGGCGCAAGGTGTGAACGGAATCAGCGCCGGAGAACCAGTGCCGGTCGCGCCGGAAGAAACCCATCGAGCACGAGTTGTCCGCGAGCGTCGATGGCGAGGGTGACCGCGCCGGTCTTCGATGTATCGAACACGGCGATGCCCGATGATTCCCAGTAGGCGACATCGTCATCGGGCAGTCGCTCGCCTTCAGGAAAATCCGCGTGGGTGGCGACGATCGCCCGCGGTGCGACCGCGGCGATGAAGCGGTCGGCGAGACTCGATGATGTGGCGTGGCGGCCGGCGACGATCACATCGGCGGTGAGGTCCGTGCGCGATTCGAGCAACTCGATTTCCGCATCGGTGCCGGCGTCGCTTGTGATGAGGATGCGCCAGCCGCGCCAATGCAGGCGGAGGATCGCGACGCGGTCGTCGGCCACGGCATTGACCGCCGACGGATCCGGTGCGTGCAACACTTCGAGTGACGCGCCGTCGGGCAGCGGCAGCATCGCACCGGGAGCAAGCCGATCCATGTGCAGGCGACAGACCGGTGCTTGCTCGAGCCATGCGCGGTAGCCCGGGCTGCGTGCGCGCTCGACGGGGAGCAGTGCCTGGCGGATTGGAAACGTCTGCCAGACCGGAGCCGCGCCGCCGACGTGGCGGCCGTCGGGGTGGGTGAGGACCACCGCATCCGGCATGATGCCGAGATCGCGCAGTGCCGGCGCGATGCGGTGGCGGAATCCGCCGGGATCGCCGCAATCGATGAGTACGGCAGAACCATCGGTGCCCGAGAAACAAGCGGCTCCGGCACCATGGTCGAGTGAGAACACGATGAGCTGCGGTTGTGATGGACGTCGTGTCTGGAAATGCGCGCCGGGCAAGTGGGCGAACCACCCGGCGGACGCCGCGCAGAGCGACGCCGCGCGGGCGTTGACATGATTGACCCCCACCGAAGCGATCGGCACCAGCGACCCGAGGAACGCGGAGAGCAATGCGGCCGCGAGGATGAAGAAGACGACGGGCATGAGCACCAGCGAAGCGATCACGGAAACCGGCGTCACCAATCCGAAGTGAAACAAAATGAGTGGTGACGAACCGATCGCCGCAGCCAGCGACACTGCGAGCGAGCCGGCGACGTGGCGGCGGAAGCGCAGCCAGCGGTGTTGCAGTGCGGTGAGCATCCGCTCGTGCAGCAGCGGGTCGGGTCGGGCCATCCATGAAAACACGCGCGACGCCCATGCGGTGCCGATGGCGATGGCGGCGACCACGCCGTAGGAAAGCTGCACGCCCGGTTTGAAAATCATGCGGCCGTCCACCAGCATGCCGACCAACCACACCGTGCCGAGCGCGTTGAGCAGGTTGGGTTTGCGCCGCAAGGCGAACGCACAAAGGAACACCGCGGTCATCCACGCCGAACGCAGGGCGGGCTCGCTGTTGCCGGTGATCCACGCATAGCCGAAAACGAATGGCAGCAAGGCGGGAACGGCGAATCGTCGCGGCACGCCGAGCCTAGCGAGCACAAACCACAGCATGCCCGCGACCATCGCGACGTGCAGTCCGCTCACTGAAAACACATGCAGCGTGCCGCTGTTGCGGAAGTCCGCGATGAGCGCTTCGGCATCGGGCGGCCGCTCGCCGATGACGATCGCAGGAATCACTTTGGCCGCGGTGGAACCCTCGTCGAGACCCGCGACGACGCGGTCGCGAAACGCGCGGCGCAGCGTCGCCCCCCAACGCGCCATCGCACCAGCGCGGGCGGTGTCGTCGATTCCCGCGCTGCGGCAGATCGCCGCGACATCCTGTTGGCGCAACCACGCCGCACGATCGAACTCGCCGGGATTGCGCGGACCCCGCAGAGCGAGGAAGCCCGCGGTCGCGGCGACTTCGGCACCCGCGACGGGAGTAGGTCCGGCACCCTCCCACCAGACGATCGCGCCGGGCCACGGATCACTCGTGAGGCGCGCCGGGGCCGACCAGCGGTGGCCGCCACCCTTGGCGTCGGCGAGGAGCAAGGCATCCACCTTCACGGGCAGCGCTCCTTCGAGCGCCGCGAGTTTCCGCTCCTGATGCGCGCGTCGTGCGTCCCGCCAGAGAAACCCCGACACCGACAACAGACCGCATAGCAGCAAGGAAACGCCGGGTTTCCAACCGAGCTGCCAGATGCCCGCGAGGCCGGCGGCGACGGCCATCGCGAAACCCGCGAGCGGCAGGTGCGATGACGCGACCACGCAGGCGACCGACAGCATCGCCGCAACGAAGAGCGGATGACGCCAAACGATGCGTCGCCAGCCAGCCTGCGATCCCTCTTGTGCCGCAGGCATGGATCACGCGTGCGTCGGGTTCAGGCAGGCACGCCCCAGTCGTGCAGCTTGTGCGCGGCGTTGGCGGCGTGGCGGGTCGACGGAAATTGGTCGACCACCTGCTTCATGATGGTCACCGCGGCATCGCGCTGCGCTTCCTCGTCGTAGAGTTCAGCCAGCCGGAACATGAAATACGCGGCGTCGTTGACCTCCCATTCGCGGCCCTCGATGAGTTCGCGCAAGGTCTGGATCGCCGCGGGCCGGTCGTGCAGGTGGTCTTTCTGGATCTTGATGATTTCCACCCACGGCAGGCGGTTGAGCGGATCGCTGGCGGCGGCCTGCTTGAACGCCTCGATCGCGCCGGCGTAATCGCCTTGGGCGAACAACGAGCGGGCTTCGCGCATCACGTCCTTCTCGACCATCTCGCCGCTGTCGTAGATCGCATGAGTGGCACGGTGCGCCAGCACGGGCAGCACGGTGAAGACAAAGAAGATGCCGAGCAATCCGGCGCTGAGAAAGGTCAGTAGGATGCCGGTGAACGTCTTCTGTGCCTCGAGCGTCTGCAGGTTTTCCATCACCTCGGCCAAGCGCCCGTCCGGATCACCCGCCTCCTGGATCTGTTCGATTTCGCGATTGCGATCGGCCAACTGGCCGCGGGTGTCGGCAAACCAGAAGAACGCACCGCCCACCAACAAGGCCAGCACGCTGTAGACGATCCATTTGTTCATCGGCGGAGCATGATCGGGAAGGGTCGGCGAAGGAAGTCCAAAACGCGGGATTGCGGCTACAGCCGTCGCGCGTTGCGCCCTTCGTCGATGAGCTTCCAGAAATGCTTGCTGCCAGCGAGCGCCTCGTCCTCGGCGAGCGGCATCTTCGAGCGGAACAGGAAATCCGAGAACGTGCCCTTGTGGAGCACGCGATGGACGACGACCGCCCTGTCCTTCACCTCGAAGTAGAACCGGTGGTCCTTGGCGCGGAACCGGTAGAGCACCCGGCCGTCGCGCTCGATCCGGCCGAAGCGGCCGTCGGGCAGTTTTTCTAGATCCTCCTCGCGCACCTTGAACTCATCGAGCAGCTCGAGCTGTTCGAGCGTGTCGAGGGCGGACAACTCGGCCGCGCTGATTTCATTGAACACGATCTGCAGCACGACGTCATCCTATCGCGGCCGACGCGCCCGGGGAAGAAGGAATGCGCGGGACCGGGCGGCGCGTCAGACACAGGCCGGCACCTGGCAGGCGCGCACCTCGTCGGCGATGAGGCGCAGGCCGTCGCGCACGACATCCCGATCCATCGCATAGGAAACCCGGAGGCACTCGCGACGGTGAGGGTCGTCGGTCCCGTCGTCGCCGAAGAAAAAGAACTCGCCCGGCACGACCAGCACGCCGCGCTGCTTGAGGCGGCGGTAGAGTTCCTCGGTCGGAATTGACAAGCCGGGAAACCAGAACCACAAAAACAAGGCACCCTCGCTGCGGTGGACCCGCCAGTCGATGTCCTCGCCGAAGACCTTGGCCGCGGCCTCCAGCGCGAGCCGGCTGCGCTCTTGGTAGAACGGGCGGACGACGTCCCGGCTGAGGCTTAGGATTTCCCCGCTCTCGATGAGCGGCAACAGGAGTTGCTGACCCGTGCTCGGATTGGCCAGACCCACGATCGCGCTCATCGAGGTGATCGCTTTGGCAATGGCCGGTGGCGCGATGACGATGCCGGTGCGGGTGCCGGGCAAGCCGATCTTCGACAGGCTGTAGGTGAGGATGGCGTGCGGCGCCCAGAACGGCGTGGCCGGCTCGAACAGGATGCCCGGAAACGGCGCGCCGTAAGCGTTGTCGAGGATCAACGGGATGCCGTGCTGCGCGGCGAGCGCCGACAAGCGGTCGACCTCGGCATCGGTGAGCACATTGCCCGAGGGATTCGTCGGCCGCGACGCGCAGATTGCGGCGATGTCGGGCGTGATTTCCAACCGGTCGAAATCGACGCGGTATTTGAATTCGTGCGGACCCGTGTGCTCGATGAGCGGCGGCACAGCGTGGAACAAGCCGCCGTCGGTGCCTTGGTCGGCATAGCCGATGTACTCCGGCACGAGCGGCAGCAGGATCTTCCGGCGGCGGCCGTCGGGCATGCGGCCGGCCAGCGCGTTGAAGATGAGGAAAAACGCGGTTTGGCCGCCGGGCGTGATCGCGATGTGCTCCGGGCCGATGTCCCAGCCGAAGGTGTCGCGGAACAAGCGGGCGATCGCCTCGATGAAGCGCGGATTGCCGCGCGGTGGGTCGTAGGTGGTGAGCGCGCGCTCGAGCCCACCCTCCTCCTCGGTCAGCTCGCGGATGCGGCGACGCCAAACCGCCTCGATTTCGGGAATCCGCGCCGGCTGGCCGCCGCCGAGCATGCGGACCCGCGACCCGGCGCCCGCCAGCGCGTTGCCGAGGTCCTCCATCAGCCGCTCGATGCCGCTGCCGCGTCCGAGATGCATGCCGAATGCGGAAAAATCATATGACATCGCCATGAGTCGTGCTCTATACTCCCGCGCCCAACCCCAACAACCTCAAAATCATGTCGATCCGCACCGGAGATGCCGCACCCGATTTCACCCTCGTCACGAAAACCGCCGATGGCCCGCAGCTGGTGAAGCTGTCCGACCACATCGGCAAGTCGAACCTCGTGCTCTTGTTTTTCCCGATGGCCTTCACCGGTGTATGTACGCAGGAGATGTGTGATGTGACCTCGGGCCTCAAGGACTACGAGGCGCTCGACGCCAAGGTGTTCGGCATTTCCGGCGACAACCCGTTCGCACAGGCCGAGTGGGCGGCCAAGGAAAAGATCGGCATCCCGCTGCTCAGCGATTACGAGCACGCGGTGGCCAAGGCCTACGGCGTCGCCTACGAGCAATTCGCGCCCGCGGTGAACCTGATCATGGGCGGCGTGGCGAAGCGCTCGGCCTTCGTGATCGACAAGTCCGGCTCGGTGCGTCACGCCGAAGTGCTCGACAGTCCGAAGGATCTGCCCGACTTCGAAGCCGTCAAAGCCGCGTTGCGCGCGCTTTGAGACCGGCATGCGCCTCAAGCTCACCATCGCCTACGACGGTCGGCCGTACAACGGCTGGCAGTCGCAGGCTTGCGGCAACACGGTGCAGGACTTCCTGCTGCGCGCGCTGCACGAGGTGGCGAAACAACCGGTCGCGCTCCACGGCGCGGGCCGCACCGACACCGGCGTCCACGCGCTCGGGCAAGTCGCTCATTTCGATGCGCCCGACGCGCTGACGATGAATCCGCACAACTGGGTGCCCGCCCTCAACTGCAAACTCCCGCCGACGATCCGCGTGATGGCCTGCGACGAGGTGGCGGCGGATTTCCACAGCCGGTTCTCCGCCACTGGCAAGATCTACGCCTACGACATCCGCACGGACCCGGTCCTGCCACCGCTCCAGGCGGGATTGGCGTGGCATCTGCCGAAGCTGCTCGACGCCGACACGCTCGCGGACGCGCTGACGCGTTTGGTCGGCCGACACGATTTCCACGCGTTCGCCGCTTATCGCGGCAACGAGACGCCGGACATGGACTGGCATCGCACGATCCGGCGCGCCGAGGTCGAGGCCCGCGATCACGGTTACCGCATCACCTTCGAGGGCGATGGATTTCTCTACAAGATGGTGCGGTTGATGACCGGTGCCGCCGTGCTCGCGGCACAGGGCCGCCTGCGCATGGAGGAATTCGCAGCGCTGCTCGACCAGGCTCCCGGTCTGCCGCTCGGCAAATCGCCACTCTGCGCCCCGGCCGACGGACTGCGGCTCGTGAACGTGCTCTATGGAGAAGGGTGAGGCGCTCGCTCTCGCGCCTTGCCGGGCCTGATCCGATCTGCCATGGTGCATCATGCTGCAGGAATTGCTTGCGACAACGGAATCGACGGCCGTGGACCCAGCGGTCGCATGGGTCGTCACCGGCACCTTGTTGGTGATCGGGCTGATCGGCTGCGTGCTGCCCTGGCTACCCGGCCACGCGTTTCTGTTTCTGGCCGCCGTGGTTCATCGGCTGATGCTTGGTGCCGAGGGATCGGGCGTCGGCGGGTGGTCGTTCGTGGTGCTCGGGTTGCTGATGGTGATCTCGCAAGTGTTGGAGCTAATCGGTGGCGCGGCCGGCGCGAAAGGCTTCGGCGGCACGCGCTGGGGCGCGCTCGGCGCGTTGGTCGGCGCGGGCGTCGGCCTGCTGTTCATGCCCGTCGGCCTGCTCGTCGGACCGCTGGTCGGCGCCTTCGCCTTTGAAATCGCCTTCGCCCGCAAGGAGCTTCAAGCCGCGCTGATGTCGGGCCTCGGCTCGGTCGCCGGCGCGCTGGTGGGCATGATCATCAAGATGCTCATCGGCGGACTCATGGTCGTCTGGTTTCTCGCCGATGTGTTTCTGATCCGCTGATCTTCGCCGATCGGATCAATCGAGCGCGCTTCTGCGGCTGTCGAGCTGGAAGACTTGGCCGGAGGTATGGGGCAGCTCGAGATGGAGAAACCGGAGAAAGCGTGCCGCAGCATCGGTCGTGTTGAAGCGGCCTAGCGCGTGCTCGCCGAGCACCTGCGCGCGGCGCATCGTGGAGATGCCGGAGGTCATCCGCGTTTCCAAGAACCCGGGCAGCACGGCATTCACGCGGATGCCGTCGGCGCCGTGCTCCCTTGCCATCGATGCGACCAGCCCGTGGAGCGCGGCTTTGGAGGTCGCGTAAGCCGATTGACCGAAAAACGGACGGATCGCGGCGTGACTGGAGATGAAGACAATGTGGCCGCGGCCGCAACGCCGCATCGACGGCAACACCGCGCGTGCGCAGCGCAACGCGCCGACGAAATTCACCCGCCAAACCGCATCCCAATCGGCGGGCGACAACCTTGCCAGCGTGGCGTCTCGCGTGATTCCCGCGTTGCACACCAACAAGCCGGGCTCATGCTCGTGGAAGAACGACTCGACCGAGCGGGGTTCGCTCACGTCGAGCTGCCCCTTGGTCGGCGCATGCACCACGGTGCCGTCCTCGGAAAACGCCGCCGCCACCGCCAGCGCCAGCGTGCCAGCGCCACCGGTGATCACCACTTGTGATGCGTCGGCTTCCATGCGGACGCCATCATCCCGAGCGGGTCGGCACATGCAAGCGCTTCAAACTCCGCGGGACGTCGAGACTTGCGAGCAGTCCGCCTCACATCCTGTGAACAAGCGGTGAACGGAGCGGCCGACAACCTGCGGTCGGCTCTTCTCGCCATTCGCGCCCCGGCCGGATCAGGATCATTTCCACAGGTTGTTCGTTTCGTGGAACAGCGACAGAAATGCTGCGGAACACGGATTTGCGGGAGTTGTTCACACGCTTAAGAAGAAGATTCTTCTGCTTTTTTCAAAGAAAAGGATCCTTCATCAAGCTAACATCAATGCCGGTTGTTCGATGAGTTTTTTCACTTCCGCAAGGAAGCGCGCCGCAATGGCACCATCCACCACGCGGTGGTCGCACGACAATCCGACATCCATGCGCAGCCCGGGAACGATCTGGCCATCCTTGACCACCGGCTTTTCGATCGCGGCACCCACCGAGACAATCGCCGCTTGGGGCGGATTGATGATTGCGTCAAATGCCTCGATCCCCCAGGCGCCGAGATTCGATACCGTGATCGTGCCACCATCGAATTCATCGGGCCGCAGCTTCTTGTCCTTCGCGCGTGCCGCGAAATCCTTCACGGTGCGCGAGATCGCCATCAACGACTGGGTTTCCGCCGCCTTGATCACCGGAGTGAGCAGCCCATCGTCGACCGCGATCGCCACCGACAGGCCGACGTGGGCGAAGCGCACGATGTGGTCGCCGGCAAACGATGCGTTGATCTCTGGGACCGCCTGCGAGGCATTGATCACCGCCTTGAGGACGAAATCGTTGAGCGAGTACTTGTTGCCGTGAGTGTGGACCACCTGGTCGTTGATTTGTTTGCGCAACGACATGAGCGGACCGACATCGGCTTCAAGGTGCAGGTAAAAATGCGGGATGGTCACCTTCGACGTGTGAAGTCGTGAGGCAATCACCCGACGGACGCTCGACAACTCGATGATCTGGTCACCCTCCTTGCGCACAGGCAGGATGGCTTGCACGGATGTGGGTGCCGGTGATGCGGGCGTGGCGGCAGGAGCGGGTGTGCCCGTCGTTCGGCCGCCAGACGGGCTGGCCGCCTCGACATCCTTGCGCACGATGCGCCCACCGGGTCCGCTTCCCTGAAGGCGCGACAGCTCCACGCCGGTTGCCGCCGCGATCTTGCGGGCCAACGGCGAGGCCTTGATCCGTTCGCCGGATGCCGTCGATGTCGGGGCCGCAGATGCCGGAGCCGCCGCAGTCGCGGGGGGCGGCATGGCGACAGGTGTCGTGGCGACGGCGGGGGCGGCCGATGGGCTCGGCGAGGCCGGGGCGGCCGATCCGCCATCCAGCACGGCCAGCACCGCGCCAATCACCGCTTTGCAGCCTTCCGGAATGAGGATTTCGGTGATCGTGCCTTCATCAAAGGCCTCCATTTCCATGGTCGCCTTGTCGGTTTCCACCTCGGCAATCAGGTCGCCGATTTCCACGGCATCGCCGACCTTTTTGTGCCATTTGATCAGGGTGCCCTCGGTCATGGTGTCCGAGAGCTTGGGCATTTCGATGTTGACGGACATGAGCGGAAATTTGGTGGCGGGAGAGGATGCGTGGCCGGGGGTCGATTTCCAGCCTTTTTGCATGACTGGCAACGGAAAAGGCGCGGGAGGTCTGGACCTTCACCGCGCCTTGGATCTTCGGGATTTGTCGGCCTGACTCAGGGGGCGAGCTTCTTCATGCTCGGCACCATGCCGATGTGGGGATTGCCCGATCCTCCTTGGTCGGTCGCGCGCTGCAGGGTCTTCTCGTGCGTGCTGCCGCAGGGGCTGGTACGGGGCAGGTAGTACCGCACGCACAGCGGGCCTCCGTTCACGCGCACTTTGCGTGTCACGGTTTTGTAGCGGGGAACTTTTTCCTCGATGGTCTGGACCATGCCGCTCTTGCCGCTGCCGGTGACCACCTGTTTCGTGACCACGTCGTATTGGCAGGTTTTCACCTGACGAGTCTCGGTGCGGTAGTAGCCGTGCTGGTCGGCAACGCCGAACATGGTGCACGAGGTCATCAGGCCCATCGAAGCGAGGGCGGCGGAAAACAACAGAGTGGAGGTCTTCATGGGAATGGGTTCGATGGATGGAGCGTCAGAACAGACAGCAGCAGGAGGTCATCGACACGACGAGTAACGATGAAAGGCCAATCCAGATCCAACGCAGAGACATCGGGGAAGAGGGTGAAAACGCCCGGGGCGGTTGGCAATCAAAAATCCGCGCGGGATGCCGGGAGCCTAGAAGGCAAGGCCGTGCCGAGACGGCGGAACCATGGAGCGAGGCGTGGTCACGTCCCGCCCGCCGTGCCATGCAAGATGCCGAGGCCCCGGCGCAAGTATCCGACTCCCGAGGCCACCGTGAAGACCGCCGCCACCGCACAGGGCCATGTGGGCGGGAATGCCGTCACCCTGAGCATCACCCAGCCGAGCGCGAACATCTGCGCGACCGTGCACACCTTGCCCAGCCAGTGCGGACGGATCCGGACCGTGAGCCCCTGGTGTTTGAGCCAGCCGATGCCTGCCAGAATCACGACATCGCGCAGAATCACCACCAGCGCGAACCACAGCGGCAGCCGCCAGCCCTCCATTCCCCAATCCACCAAGGACAGCGCGACCACACCGGTCAGCAACAGGGCCTTGTCGGCGATCGGGTCGATGAACGCCCCGAACTCCGAGCGCTGATTGAAACGGCGCGCGACCCAGCCGTCGACCCCATCGGTGGAGGCGGCCAGCACGAACACCGTGAGTGCCGCCCAGCGCCAAGCTTCGGCGGGTGCGCCGTCCATCACCGACCTGCCGTAGACGATGGCCAGCACGGCGAAGGCCGGCACCAGCAGGATCCGGCCGATGGTGATCTTGCTCGCCGTGGTCACTCCTCCATCCAAGCACAATCGATCTTAAGAAAAACCCCAAAATGAACAGGAGCCAAGCCAGCTGGTAGGGAGACAAGCTGGTGCGGAGACATCGGGTCCGCCGTGCATGGCGTCGGCACGTCGGCAAATGAGTCGGCAAATGCCGCCCAGCACGAGCTTCGAGCCTCAAAAATCTCCGTCCGATCGATCGGCCTCTTCAACATGGGGACAGACAACATGTATGTGCGATGAACGATCTCTGGATCGCCGCCATCGCTCGCCAACACAAGCTGCGGGTCATCAGCCGAAGAAACATAGGGACAGACAACATGTATGTGTATGTGAACCACCACGGAATGCCCCGCCCGTTGGCCGCCCGTTCGAGCTGGGGTATTCCGTGCTTGCAGGATCGTGAAAAAATGTAAATATGCTTTTGTGCGAACGACGATTGAACTCCCGGATTCCCTGTTTCGTGAGGTGAAAGCCACGGCCGCACGGCAGGGTATCCGTCTCAAGGACTACATCACCGAGGCGCTGCAGGACAAGTTGAGCAAGCGCCCGAATCCGGCGGAGAAGCCGTGGATGAAGTTTGCGGGCATTGCCGCCCAT
>Ga0169931_10003321_pt1 | contig 25557 bp, 31 predicted proteins | sample Kivu_15m_20L_FD_129675 | JGI IMG/M metagenome (GOLD analysis project Ga0169931, IMG submission 129675) | Freshwater microbial communities from Lake Kivu, Western Province, Rwanda to study Microbial Dark Matter (Phase II) - Kivu_15m_20L... | ecosystem: Environmental > Aquatic > Freshwater > Lake...
AGCACCTAAAACAGCACCTAAAACAGCACCTAAAACAGCACCTAAAACAGCACCTAAAACAGCACCTAAAACAGCACCTAAAACAGCACCTAAAACAGCACCTAAAACAGCACCTAAAACAGCTCCTAAAACAGCACCTAAAACAGCACCTAAATCAGCACCTAAATCAGCACCTAAAACAGCTCCTAAAACAGCTCCTAAATCAGCTCCTAAATCAGCTCCTAAAAATATACTGAGAGGAGGCGGTAAAGACGAATTTTTTGAATAATTATAAATATTCCATACCTTTATTTTTGTTTATATTCATTATTGATAATGAATATAAACTATTATAATCTTCACCTTTATTATTTTTAATTATAAACCACCCTCTTCTATATACATCACTTATATTTTCATAAGGTTCTTTTTTAATTATATGAATAAATCCATTATAAAATATAGTAATAGTATCATCATCCGAAGTATTCATATTATAATTATATCTGTGCGAGATTTTATATCATTTTTTAATATAAAATGTAAATAAATAATGGATGAAGAATTAATTGAAGACTTTAAACAATTATTCGAATTTGATAAAGAAAAACAAAAAAATATATTGAATAAATTGATAAATGATAATATGATTAAGGGAAATAAAATAGATATATCTGATGATGTTTACAAAGATACAACTATAGATAAATGGTCGCAAAATTTGCCATTATTAGAAGGAAGTAAATTATTAATAGAAAAATTAATTAGACATCCTATTAATAATAAAGATTTATTAGAAAAAAGACAAAAAACTATTATAAGCTATGATATTGATATAGAAATATTAAAAAATTATGAAAATGATATATTGTGGATTTATAAAATAACTGAAGAAATTAATGAAAATAATTCAATTGAAATATTATTTCCATCGTCTTTTATAATAAATTATATTAATTACGTAGAATGTTTATTAGATTTATATCATTTATATAAAATATTCTTAATACCGATAACATCCATATTATATCCTATAAGTACTTTTATGGCTCCATATATGTACATTAATAAATATTTAAAAATGAATATTTCATTTGCTTCATATATAAATATTATTATAGAAATGTTAAAAATGTTATGTAAATTTACAGGTAATTTAAAAGCAGATATTATTAAAATTATATCAATACTATTTTATGTAGGTATATATCTATATAATATGTATCAAACATATGAAGTAGCATTATTTCTCTATAACACTAAAGATAAATTACATTCTAAAATGGAAGGATTAGTTCATTTTGTAAATCATTCATTAAATATTATAAATAATTTACCTAAAAATATAGTAGAACCTTATTTTAACATAAAATGTACATATGATAATGATATTTGCCTAAATAATAGTATGACATCAATTTATAAAATATGGAAGGATGATTCATTAAAAGAAAAATTATCATCTCTTTTAAAAACGATTTATGGAATAGATGTAATAAATTCTTTAAATAATTTATTAATAAATGAAGAATGGTCATTAGTAAAATATAATGAAGATGAAACAAAATTTTGGAATGCTAAAAATCCAATATTAAATAAAGAACAGATATCAAATCCTATTAATCTAAGTAAAAATATAATAGTTACAGGTCCTAATGCAGGTGGAAAGACTACATATGTAAAAACTATATTATCAAATGTAATACTTGGTCAAACTATTGGTATAACTCATTCTATTAAATCTAAAATGATTATTTATGATACTATAAATTCATTTATGAGAGTATCAGATATATTGGGAAATCGGTCTTATTTTGAAGCAGAAGCTGAATATTGTTTGAATATGATTAATACAGCACAAGAAATTAACAAAAATAATAAGAAAGGATTATTTTTAATGGATGAACCTATGCATTCAACACCTCCTATAGAAGGAATGTCAACCGCTTATTCTGTAATAGAATATTTAAGTAAATTAAATGGAATAACATTAATTATTACAACACATTTTCATAAATTAATAAAATTGGAAGAAATATATCCTGATAAATTTATTAATCTATCTGTAGATGCAATTCCTTTAGATAATAAATATTACTTTCCTTATAAAATAAAAAGAGGACATTCTTATTTATGTATAGCAATAGAATTATTAGATATAAAAGATTTCCCAAAAGATATTATTGATAATGCGATTAAAATGAAAAACAAAATATGTATAGATATTAATAAATAATGTACGGAGTTTTATTTGATCAAACATATATAACTATGGCTGTATTTGGACTATTAATATTTTTAATAATGTTTTTATGGCGAAAAATAACAATAATAGAAGGAAGCCTTTTTATTCTTGAAAAACGCGTAGATGTTATTAAAAAAACAGATAGATTAGAAACAATAAATAAAAACATGGAAAGTGCTGATGCTGTAATGAATGAAATATTTAAAGATAGTACAAATAATAATTTTTGTAATAATATAAGTTCTGATAAATGTGACATTGATAATAAACTAAAAAATAAAAAAGAAACTATTGATATACCTAAATATCATTTTAATGAAAATGATAATGTAATGAATTTTATTAATATTATAAATAACAAGGATATTGAAATAAAAAAAGATGAAGATGAAAAAGACCAAATGTCTACATATTTAGGAGAAATTATGACAGAAAATTATGATAAGTTTGAAATAACCGAGGTTAAAAATAAAGATAATCATATTGATTTATCACACAAAGATATTCAAAATAATATAGAAGATATTGGAGATATTATTGTAAACAGTAATTATACAGATAATAATGATAATAATGATAATATGTCAGTTAGTTCTGATATAACTTTCGGCAATGATATAGATAATAGTTTAAAAAAAAAATATAAAAATATGAATGTAGAGAAACTACGGGAAGAATGTAAAGAAAAATCATTAAATACAGAAGGAACTAAAGCTATATTAATATCACGAATACTTGAACATAATAAAAAACTTAAATAAAAAATATTGTAATTGTATAGATAAGATAATAGATGAGTATTATATCCAATAATTCACGTGAAGTAAATTCAGGATGCCCTTTAAAAATGTCCGATGGTAGAACATTTACAGACTACAGACCTAGATGTGCTATAAATGCTGATTTAATGACAGAATTAGATAATAATAATATGATTAAAAGCAGTTATGAAAGTAGAATGTTCTTACAACATAATGCTGAAAAAATAATGGAAACTAACAAATTGAATGCCCATAATAATTTAATACCATGCTCTCCTTGCAATAGACCTACAAATTTAAGCGGTACTATGTATCCAGAAAGATATGTTGTTAAATGTAATCCAACATATTGTGAAAAAATAGAAGTTAATAAATTTGGTTTAGGAACAAGTACAAGAGTACAATTATAAATATATATATAAAATTAATTATTTATTAAATAAATCTTATATATATATTAAATAGAAGTAATGAATTTCAACGATGAATATGTATTTTTAAATGTAAATCAACATAATTTTATATTAAATATAAGTGGATATATTAAATATCCTGAACAATATAGTAAAATAGTTATTATCGCTCCAAATCCAATAGACAGAATGGTAAATTACTCGGGTTCAGGATTACCTTTTCCAAATGAAGATATAGCATTTGAAAATACACCAAATTATAAATTAGTTGATAAAACAAAACAACAAATAGATATTAAATTTAAATATCCTAATAGTTTTTATTCACGCAATGGAAAAAATAAAATACTTCCTTCTATTTTCGTACAATTAACTGAAAATAATGGAAAAAATTTTCAATTACAATATGAGCTAGCTGATTTAGTTAATATGCGAACTTTAATAAATCGAGAAAGCAGAAAAGGTCCTGAATTTTATAGTAGCAAAGACGATATTCTTCCTATAGCTACAGCAGAAAATGTTATGTACGAATATTCTAAAGCAAAAATTGAAAAAGATATAGGATAATATAATAACGATAATAATTTTTCTAATATTTTTACTATTATGATAAAAATAATATTATAAATACTTACTTGCTAAATAACATGTTTGCCAAACTTCCAATAGTATAAAATGATACGGAAATTATAATAACTATAATTAAAGTTGAAACATTTGTAGTATCAAATACATCACATCTTTCAGTTAAATATAATAATGTTTCAAAAAATATTATTTTTAAAAACATCCCTTTAATTATTTCAAATCCAAAAAATACACCTAAGAAAAAATTAACTAATATATGTGATAATAGAAATACATAATTTGATACTATATTATAATTATGATTTGGATAAAAAAATATGTCTAAATCATGAAAATCAAATACGCATCTTGCCAATATGAATATAGTTGTAGCAATTATTAAAGTAGTCAAATATATATAAAAAAATATTATATTCATTTTCTATATAATAACTATTTATTATTTTTTGAAATTATGAATTTTATCTTTTATATTTTCATCTATATTTTTTGAAGAATAATAAAATATATAACATGAATTAATAATTTTCATTTTAAACATTTCAAAAAACTCTTGTATTTCAATATTCTTTATATTTTTAATTTCATTATATACTTCTTTATTACTTTTAAATGGTATATTATATAATAAAAAATTGCGTTGATATGAATGATAACTTTCTAACGTATAAAATTTATTATACTCATTTTCTGCTTCAATTTTTTTTTTGGAATAAGAAATTTCTTCATTTGTTATTTTATAATTATTTAAAATATAAAAAATTTTATCAATAACTATAGGAACATTATCAATATCGCATTTTGTTACAATATTATAATAAGATTGTTTGCTATTTTTAATACTTATATTATTGTATAATTTAATAGAATATACTAAACCTGTTTTTTCTCTAAGTTCTTTATAAAATACACCTATTTCAAAGTTAAATAATATTTTATCTAATAATTGCAATATTAAATATTCTTTTGATAAAAATTTAATATTCATAAATGTATAAATATTAATTATTGTATTATCATTAACAATCTTATTTTTTATTTGAATAATTTTAATATTATTATTTTTATTAATTAGAAGAGGATATTTTATTATTTTATTTTTTTTTTTTATTATTCCAAAATATTTATTTATAAGTTTTACAGTTTCATTAAATTTATTTTCAGGACAAGAAATATTAATAACTATATTTTTTGTTGATATTTTATTTTTTATAAATTCTCTTATTAATTTAATATTATATTTTTTAACATATTTAATATCTCTTTTATAATCCTCCAAATAATAATATTTTGGATATAAATATTTAAAAATTCCAAAATCAAAATCATAGTTTTCGTTTGATATTATATTTTTTAATTCCTGCATAACAGCACCTTTTTCATTATTGGCAATTTTAGGATCTATATAAAAATTATTTATACTATTTGATAATATATCTATATAAAATTCAAAATCAGCATAAAACCCTTTAATAAAAACAGATAATTCATAATTATTAACATAAGCGTTTGAATACCCACCTCTTTTTATAATTTCATTTCCGATATATTTATAATCCTTATATTTTGTAGAACTTAATCTTCCTAATAAATGTTCATAATAATGTGTTAAATTACCCTCTCCTTTTTTTTCATGATAAGAACCTAATAACATAGATAAAGATATATATGTCATTTTTGTTTTTAATGGAAAAATTATAACTTTAATACCATTTTTTAAAACATATCTTTTAAATTTTGCCTCCATTATTAAATATAAATATAATAAATTTTAATATCAAAAATTGATAATAAAAATAATATTCTATTTATTAAATGAATAAATTATTAATAGTAGAGAGTTATACAAAAACAAATACTATTAAAAAATATTTAAAGGATCCTATGTTTATAGTTACGCATTCATCAGGGCATATATATAATCTTCCAAAAGATAAAATAGGATTTGATACAAATACATGGGAACTTGAATATGTAAAAACAAACTCTAAGATTATTAATGATATTAGAGGTTATGTTGTTAAATCTGATATTATATATATAGCAACTGATCCTGATTTAGAAGGAGAAACTATTGCTTATAATATTAAAGATAGTATTAAAGATTTAATTAAAAAAAAACAATGTTTTCGCATTACTTTCAATGAAATTACTGAATCGGCTGTTAAAAATGCAATTAGTAATCCTAAATCAATTGATATGAATATTGTAAATGCCCAAGAAACAAGGAGAATAGTAGATAGAATGATTGGTTATAAAGTATCACCTATATTATGGTCAAAGTTTAATATAAACAATTTAAGTTCTGGAAGAGTACAAAATGCTGCTCTAATTATATGTATAAATCAACGAAACAAAATATTAAATAATGAAATAAAACCTCATTGGAATATTGATTGTAAATTTATATTTAATAAAGACAAAAAAAAATCTATAATAGGTTCCTTGTTAAAGCCAATAAATATAGAAAACTCAATTGATACAAAGAAAATTTTAGAAGAACTTAAAACAAATAGTAAATATAATGTTTCTTATGAAATTAAAAAACGTTTTGTTTCACCTCATCCTCCTTATACCACAACTTCTTTACAACAAGATTGCTATAATAAATATAAATGGAATGCTAAAATAACTATGAAATATGCACAAGATTTATATGAAAATGGACTTATAACATATATAAGAACTGATTCTACAAATATTTGTAATGAAGCTAAAAATACCATAATAAATTATATTAATGCAAATTATGATAAATCATATGCTAAATATAGAACATATTCGTCAAATATTAATAATGCTCAAGAAGCTCATGAAGCAATTCGTATAACAAATCCAAATGTAACAAATTCTAATATTCAAAATAATTCTTCAAATCACGATAAATTATATGATATTATAAGAAAAAGAACATTAGCATCTCTTATGAGTGATGCTGAATATTATGATATAGTTTGCAATTTAATTACAGATAATGATAATTATATATTTACATTTACAAAATCATTTATAAATTTTGAGGGGTTTAAAATAATATATAATGAATTTAAAGAAAGCATAGATGATTTTATTAAAATGCTAGGGGAAAAATGTTATTCTTATGAATATAAATCTGTTGGAACTATAAATAATATTCCATCTATGTATAATGAAGTTCAATTAATTAAACATCTTGAAAAAGAAGGTATTGGAAGACCATCAACATATGCATCTATAATAGATAAACTAATAGAAAAAAAATATGTATTAATTGGTGAAAATCCACAACAAGAATATAAAATAGAAAATTATATTAAAAAAAATAAAAAAGATGATATAATTACAGAAATTAAAACTATCAATTTAGGAGGTAAAAATAAAGATTTATTAATTCCTACTGAATTGGGTATTAATGTTATAAAATATACATACGAGGTTCTTCCTTATTTATGTGATTTAAAATTTACATCGAATATGGAAAAAGATCTTGATGATATTATGAATTTGAAAAATAATAAAAAAACAATTTTAGATGATATATATGGTAAAATTTCAAAATCTCTTGATATTATTGGAATAAATAATACTACAAATAATAAATATTGTAAAATTTCTAAGGAAGATTATAAAGATGGTGTAATACAAACAAGATATGGTATTTGTTATTATAATAAATCAAAAAATACATATACTAATATAGAACCTTATTTAAAATGGAAATGTAAAGATGCTAATAACTTAGATGCCACAGATATTAATTTTATATCATCTTTACCAAAAGATGTAATACATTTAAATAAACCTTATAAATTACATATTGGACGTTATGGTTTATATCTTAAAGATGATAAAAATATTAATCATAAAATAGAAAAAAAAATATGGAATACATTTATTTAGTCATATGGCGATAATCCCTTCTTGCCATTAATATACCATGATTTAACATATTTATCTTCAAAATTAGGATGTTCCTTATTATTATGATAATCTATATCAATACTATTTTGAATATATTTATTACATTTTACACATAACCAATTATTGTTATTTTTATACATTTTTTATTGTTTATTCTTTAATAATTTGCTTAGATTTTTATTTAGCTTATTTAACTCATAAGAAATATTAGACATTGAAGTTGCTATAGATACTCCATATTCATCTGCAAAAAATGTATTTAATATATTATATAATTTCTTTTCTGTTAATCTTTCGTCTTCGTCATCGTCTTCGTCATCATCTTCGTCATCATCTTCGTCTTCGTCATCATCTTCGTCTTCGTCATCATCTTCGTCATCATCTTCGTCTTTATCTTCATCTTCTTCACCATTTTCACCATCTTCGTCATCATCAGCGTCATCACTATCTTCGTCATCGCTATCTTTTATATTTTTGTTAACAACATGTTCATTATTTTCTTCTCCTTCTTTACATTCACATTCAGTTTCTTCATTAATCTCACATATATCTTCTAATTCTCCATTATCTTCTGCCTTTTTTTTTGAACTATCCTTAACTGACACTTTTTTTAAAGATTTTTTTTTCTTAATTTTTCCCATATTATTCATGCTATTTAAAAATGTCATAAAATCCATCTTATTCATTTTAAAATTATCTTCCATATATGAATATTATAATATTATTTCTTATATATATTTATTAACTTTGTTTTTATTAAGATATATTAGAATATAATGAATTATTTAGTAACATATATTATAGGTTTAGTATTTGGAATTCTAATATCAGCAATATTTATATTGTATTTTGTAGAAATAAAAAATATTATTGTAACAAATAGTGTAATAGAAACAAATATAACAGAACATTTTAAAGATAATTATTATCCATATGAAAGTAAACAATTAAATATATTAGATATTAAAGACCAAAAAGAATTTGATGATAAAAATATAATATATAATGAAAGCAGTAAAGATAGATATATCATTAGTAATTTTTTAAAAACACCAGAATTAATATTTATAATTTCTTCTTATCAAGATAGTATCCAAGAAAATATAGAAGGATTAAAATGGAAAATAGATAATAAATCTAAATATATAAATGATATAATTGTAAGTAAAGAACCAACTAAAAATAGATACATATATAATTCTCTTGCTTATGGATACAACTTAAATGATATATCTTTAGAATTTAATAATAATTATAATTCTTTAATAAATAATTTTGGATTTTTATTTACATTAAAAATAAACGAAATAGAAAATAGTGATATATTAATTATAAATAATGAAAATTATAATGAAACTATATCTATAAATATTAAAAAACAACAAAATTCAAATAAAAATAATAAAGAAATAATAAATATTGCAAATAATTATGGAATTATAGATAATATAAATATAGAAAATGATATTTACGACAATAATAATATAAATAATTATAACCTAAAAGTTTATGAATTTTTATATGATATAGAAATTTTAATAAATACTCGAAAATATTATATTAATAACATATCAGAAAACATATTAAAGGAAGATTATATATTTTTAGCATTAATAGTTGATAAAACTAACCTATATTTTCATATTAATGATACTATATATGATTTTAGAAGATTAGACGATGGAGACATATATGTCGATAGTTCTTTTTATATTAATGAAAATAAAAAATGCGATATTATATTATATAGTGCTGCTTTATTAATAAATGATTTAAATATAAAGAAAAACATAGAAAAATACAAAACATATAATAAGTATAATCTAAATAATAAAATGAATATATAAAGCAAATATATAATTATTATATAAATGTCTAAAGCTGCCATAATAATTTTAACACAAAATACTATTGAGCGTAAAATATATTTGAAAACATCCTTATATTTTTTATTTAAAAATTTTAATTCTAAATATAAATATCCTGTTATCATACTACATGATGGTGATTATGATGCTAATGCTATAAATGAAATTAATACTTCTATTCGTAAAAATTTTAGATATTTAATTGAATATAAAAAAATAGATGATTCGGATTTTGAAATTCCTAAACATATAAATCAAGATAAAATGAATAGATGTATTAATCTCGCACCTGTTCCTTATTGGAGAAATAAAAACTATAGATTAATGTGTAATTTTTGGATAAATAATTTCATTAAATATTGTGATAATTATGATTATATAATGAGAATTGATGATGATAGTATAATTGAAGAACCTATTAATACAGATATTTTTAAATTAATAGATGAACAAAATATAAATTATATGTCTAATATTATACATATAGATTGTGGTATGTGTAATTATGGTATGAAGAATTTCTTTGAAAAAATTTTACCAGATAAAAAAGGCAAAATAAATGAATTATTTATGTCTCATAATCTTAATATAACAAATGAATATTTTGAAAAGTTTAAAAAACTATATTTAGAACTTAATAACGAAGAATATAAAGAAACAAGTGTTACTATGGATATGCCAGTAATGTATTATAATAATTTTTCTGTTATCAGAACAAGCGTTTGGAAATCTACAGAAGTTAAAGAAATAATAAATAAAGTAAATGAAACAGGAAATATATTTTATTGTAGATGGGGTGATGGACCATTACAAACAATTATAATGACTTTATATGATAAAGATAAGCTATCTAAATTAAATTTTAAATATAGTAAAAGATTACAGCGCGAATCCTTTAAAGATGATAATGGTGAATATCATAGTTATATGCCTTCTAATTATACAGAAACAAGTTGTGTAAGTGAAAATAAAAAAAATTAATTAAATAAATGTAAACAATTATGCTTTTCCCAAATATCTCGTATAATTATATTTGAATTTTCATGATTAATAAGATGTTCTGGATGTATAGAACTTCCTAATTTAATATTAGTTGTTATTATAGGATAAGTTAAAATATATGTATTAACAGATATGTATATAATATTATCAGAAACACACCATTCATCTTGTGTTAAGTTAATATTCATAATATTATCATTTATATATACATATTTTTCTAATATTTTTTTTGCTCCATCTCTTGAAATTAAATAATAGCAAGCTGAAGGATATATATTACTGCTTTTTATTATTATTTTATTATTTAAAAATTCATCATTAAATAATTTAATAATACATGGATGGCTGCTTGTATGTAATTGTAATATATCTATTTTTTCATTATTAATTGTTTCCTCTTTTTTTATATAATTAATTATTTTAGTAAAATCAATATTATTAAGTAAAATATCATCTTCCATTACACAAAAATATTCATCTCCTGATTCATAGCCTTTTTTTATTGCTGTTAAATGTGAAATAATACAACTAATTTCTTCATTTGTAGAAGAATTATCTTTATTTTTTTCAACATTATATTCATATAATTTTGTAGGAGTAATAGCACTTATACGATAATTTTCAATATTTTTATTATTAAATTGATTTTCCATATGTTTTTTTCTATTAATATATTCATCTATGTTAATCCAATAATGTTTCATATTTTATATATTATTTATATAATAAATAATAGTTCTTATATATCATCTATATCATCAGAATTATCGCTATCACTTGATATATTAAGTTCTACATAAATACTACTATTATTAGATACTTTCTTTAATTTTGAATTTTCATTATTATCATCAAAAATAATGTGTGTATCATCACATTTATCTGTCTTATGAGAATTAGAATAATATTTACTTATTAATACACTAGATAATTCTTTATTATTAATAAGACATTGTGTTTGTTCTATATTGTACTTATGAACGATATCAACTTTATTTTCTTGGAAATCTCTATTTGAAATAGCAACAATATCTCCAGCTTCGATAATAATTCTTTTATTAAATTTACGCATATTGCCTCTAATTATACCTATTACATTATTGCCACTATTTGTTATTAAAGCTATGCGACAATTTCCTAGTAATTTAATACACAAGGCATATTCTTCATTATCAGGATCTAATATATAATTTTTTACATTATTAACACTTTTTTTTTTATTTCTAATAGCAGATTGATACATTATTATTAATATATATTTATAGTTTATATCTTATATAAATATCAATAAAAATATTATATATATAAAAGATAAATAAAAAATAAATATATAAAATAAATTATGTATAATTCACAAGATAATCAAGATAGTTATTTAGAAAATAATATTTTTAAAGGTTATAAAAATGGTTTTTATGTAGATGTAGGAGCTCATGATGGAATAAGAATTAATAATACACTATATTTTGAGAAATATAATAACTGGAAAGGAATTAATATTGAAGCAAATAAAAAAGTATTTGATAAATTGGTTATTAATAGACCAAATGATATTAATTTAAATTATGCTGTATGTAATAATGATGGTGAAACTGATTTTTTATGTAATTCAGGAGCAACCGAACAGATTTCAGGAATTAAAGATACATTTGATATAAGACATTTACATAGATTACAATTTGAAAATAAAAATTATGGAGGTACAACAGAATTAATTAAAGTTAAAACTAAAAAATTAGAAACTATATTTGATGAATATAATGTAAAAAACATAAATTATTTATCAATTGATGTTGAAGGAGCTGAATTTGAAGTAATTAAATCTATTAATTTTAATAAAGTATTTATAGATATTATAGCTTTTGAAAATAATTATAACGATGTAAGTATTCCGATTATAGATTATTTACATAATAAGGGATATACAATTATTAATCAATCATTAGATATTTTTATGATAAATAAAAAATCTAAATTTTATACTGATTAAAGTTAATATTAAAAAATATACAATTATATAATAAACTATAATAACATAAATTATAAGATAGAGTTATATCTTTTTATTTAGAACGTTTAGTTACGTTTCTTCCTCCATTCGTCCAAAGCACATAGAATAGATTTAGTATAAGAAAATTCTGAATTATTTTTTTTAATAGTAATAGATTTATTATGAATAAACTTTTTCATCTCTTTCTCCTTTCTAATTTTTTTAAGAGCAAGAATAATACTATCCATGCGACTAATATTAGGATTTTCATTGTAAATTTGTCTAGAATACTTGCTCAACATAATACGTTCGTCATACATGGGCATTTTGTATAACTTTTTTATGCTCTTTCTTGTAGATATTTGTTAGATGAGTTGTAATTTATCTATTTGTGTATTTAAGTTGTTAATAAGCTTAAATACAAATTGGATTTAGTTCAATTATAATAATTATTTTTTGATAATTATATCATTTTTTAATTATTTTTATTTTTATTAGAACATATTTAACCAATATAAATTATATGATATATAATTACATACAAACTAAAAAATAGACAAAATTTACTTATTTAGATATTTTTACTCGCAAAATCTATATTGTTTGCGAAGTATTTATTATACCATAATTTACATATTTTTCTAAAGAGTTGAAATTAATATTACCTTTTTTTATTCCCACAAAATATAGATCGTGGGAATGATTATTATAATATGTATCCCATACAGAAAACATCGTGTTTAATGATAATACATCATTAAGGTCTGATTGTGTAAGATTTTTATAATAATCTGACATATCTTCTAAATTACCTATAGTTCCATAAGAGTCATGAGGAGTTGTTCTTCGGGTTCCATGTTCGGGTCTTCCTGTTGACGCACAAGTAAAACAAAATAATCCATCAGGTTTTAACATATTATAAATTTTTGTAAATGACTCTTTATATTCTGGATCATGTTCAAAACATTCTGTTGATATTATAGTGTCAAATGTATTATCTTCAAAAGGTAAATCTTTTGTTTTTGATACTATTGTTACATTAGGGGCCTGAATAACATCATTTCCATTATATTCACAATTTTCAAATAAAAATTTATTATTTCCATTGATATCTCCAGAACCAACATCTAATACTACTTTTTCAATAAAATAATCACTAAAAATTCTTTTAACAAATAAAGAAAAATCTCTTGCTTCTGTATGCATTCTTATTAATTTCTATTAATGTAATATAATCAATTACTTATATATTAAACACACTTTAAGATAAAAATATATTATATAAAGGCTTAAATTGATTTATAATAAATATTGATGGAAGATAAAACAGAATATTATATATATTTAAATGCATTTTATTATGGATTTGTTGAAAAAACTGACGCCAATACTATAGAATTTTTTGAAAAATTATTTTCAAAAACTATTCTAAAGAATTTTAAAATTACAAATGATATTAACATAGCAAATGTTCTTTTTGAATCAGTATTTGGAAATACACTTGCTGATATTAAGGTATGGAAATATAAAATATTATTCTCTGGAGAACCCTTCTTAACTAATTCGGATAAATATGATTTATTAATGTATTCTCATGAAACACAAAAAAATATTGTAGATTTACCATTATATGCTGTATATATGCAGGGCAATCTTTTATTAAATAGAATTATAAATAGACCATTGATAACAAAAATACCAGAAAAATTCTGTTGTTTTATTGTTTCTAATGATAGTTGTAATGTAAGAAATAATATGTTTCATTTTTTAAATAAGTACAAAAAGGTAGATTCGTATGGAAAATATGCAAATAATATGCAATTTGTTATACCTTATTTATATTGGACGGAAGAATTTAGAGAAATTATCAGCAAATATAAGTTTATAATATGTTTTGAAAATAATAAACAAGATACATATTCAACAGAAAAAATAGTTAATCCTTATGTTGCTGGTTCTATTCCTATATATTGGGGTTCTTCTCATATACACAAAGTCTTTAATAAAAACACTATGTTATATTTAGAAAATGACACTATAGAATCATATCAAAAAATAATTAATGAAATTATAGAATTAGACAATTCTGATGAGAAATATATAGAATTTATCAACAGGAAACCTATAACAGATATGAGTTATTTTACTGAAAATTATACTTTAGAAGCCGTAGCAAAAAATATAGATAATGTATTATTGAATAAAACCGAATAAATATATAAATATACTCAATTATATATTATGATAATAATTCTATAGTAAATAAATTATCTAACATAGTAATAATATGTTCTTTTCCTTCAAAATCTTTTTTTGTTAATATATATTTCATACCAATTTTAATAAATATATAAAAATGTATCATCATTGTTTTAAAAAGATCACCCCAGTAATCTACCCATATATTATTGTAACTATTAATGACATAATTTTCGAATAATTTTATAATTTTATGAAGAATATTATCATAATAAATACTATTATTTATTTTTTCTACATATTCTCCTGTAATTTTTTCATACTTTTCTAAATAATCTATATCATAATTATCTGTAACATAATAGATGGAGTAATCTTCAATAATTTCCTCAATTTTTTTAGGAATATTAATCAAATAATATTCTTTACGATGCTTATCAATATCTTCTTTAGATATTTTATTAAAAATTAAACATGTTTCATTAATACATTTTGTTATATATGGTGTATTATCAGTTAACATTTTATAACCAAGATATTTTTCAGTTAAAATAATATCCATAAGATAAATTGATGACATTATTTGCTTATAATACCTTTATGTTATTATAAATATTATCTAAAACTTTTATTTGTTTTGGGATAAAGGTAAGTAATACAATATATTACTCTTTTTTATCATTTTTTTATCATTTTTTATCAATATAATATATAGAAATATATAATATGGTTTCACTAATAGTACTAAATGACATAGTAAATGAAATGGAAAAATTATTACAAGAATTAAGAGAATTTACAAATAATTTATTTATAAGAGAACTTAGATTGCAAAATGATGGTGTAGGAAGTTGGTATGTAGCAACAAAATCTTTGAATAGAGATGAATATAATAAATTAAAATATATTTATGATAAGATAATATCATCAGATGATTTAATTGACCCTGTAACAATAAACATAGATAAGCAAAATGAGATATATGAAATAATTATGCGTAAGAATGAATTAATTACAAAATCCATAAACATACTTATATCTATGTATATACCAGGCTCAAAAAATTATAATAATTTAACTGAACAAGAACTAATTAATAATGATAAACATATTAATTTATTAAATCAGATAATTGAAACTAAAATGGCAAGTATGACGATGCCTCAAGATAAAAGAATACAACACTATTCTATTAAGCATAATAGCAAAGAATCTAATAAATTGCCGTCAAGTAGAATTAGTATACATAGAACATATCCTATTGCTGAAGATAAAATAGATACTAATTTAAGACCTAAAATTAAAACAAGAAGTCAATCAAAATATTCTCATTCATATAATAGCAAATCATCTAGGTCAATGTTATTAGAAGATTTTGTTACTAATGATAATAAATCTGAATTATTATTAATAAATGCTATAGGTGATGGGGATTGTTTTATAAATGCTATTTTTGACTATGGATTATATACAGGTAATTTGTTAGACATATATGATAGATTGATACATTTTGAGTTATTGATTGAAAAATTACCAAAATACAGAGATAGTATAATAAAGGCAAAAACATTATTTAATTCTCCTAAATTAAATAAATTAACAAGCAAAGAATACACAAATATTTTAGATAATAAACTATTAAAAGAAGATGATAAGGATACAATTTATTATAAAAACAGATATAAAATAAAAGATGAACAATTGTTAACGTGTTATCATCATCCATACCCCGAAGATAGAAACAGATTAAGTAAAGAATATGAATTAGAAAGAAAAAAATTTATAAAATTCATGAAATATATACAAGTATTATATGTATTCACATATGGTTATAATATAATGATTAAAAAACTTACTAATATTTTTAGTATTGCTAAAAATGTAAAACTATTGGATAGTTTTGATTTTGACATATCATTTGTAACATATATTAAAACAAAATATTATGATAAAAGAGGAATCCTATTAGAACCTATAGATATTCCAAAATTTTTAGATGATTATATGAAATTTTATTCTGAAACTGAAGGATATTATTCAACAGGAGATCAGATATTAATATTTAAAAAAATTTTTTTCAAAAAGTTAAAATTAAAAGATACGGGAGAATTTATTCCGTGTTTTTGGTTAAATTATGAATTTAAAGAAAATATTAGGTTATCTACAAAAGAAATAAGGTTTATGAAAATATTAAAGGAAAGTGTAGCAATAGATAATAATAAAAAATTTATATCTATTATAAGAGATGGGGAACATTTCAAATTATTTTTGTATAGAAATCAAACAATTATAACAGATTAAATTTATAAGATTCTTACTACAACCTATACCTATAGTATTTATATTTTATCTAACTATCACTTATTTTTATTGGATGTATAATTTATATAGATATAAATATATAAATTTTTAATTTATTGTATAATAAACATATAAATTATTATTGATAAAGAAAATATATTTAAATAATTAAAAATTGATTAGTTATAATACTATAAATATAATTATAACATATATATAGTTATTATAAGCATGAATTTGAATAAAAATGAATTATTAAGTGATGAAATATGTGATAATACTAATGCAAAGATTTATTCATACGAACATAATGAAGAATATATGAAAAAATATTTAGATACTCTTCGTAATAGTGATGGAACATATAAACGTGTGATTATTTCTCCAATTCGCTATGCTGGTGGAAAATCAAAAGCGATAGGGCTTATTCTTAATAGTCTTCCAAAATTGCGTAATAAAAGAATAGTTTCACCATTTTTTGGCGGAGGATCATTTGAATTATGTCTTTCTCAAAATCTTGATATAGAAGTTATTGGATATGATATATTTGGAATACTTGTAAATTTTTGGAATGTTCTTATTAATCATAAAGACGAGTTTATTCAAGAATTAAAAAAATTCAACATTACCAAAGAAGATTTTACATATAATAGACATGTTCTTCTTAATTATTGGGATAAAATCAAACCATCTGATTTGGTATACAATACAAAAAAAAAGATTGAATTAAAAGAAGAAGATTTGATTTTACTTGATGATAATATAATTAAACAAGCAGCATATTATTATTATAATATGACACTATCTTATGGTCCTATGTTTCTTGGTTGGCCGAGTTCAAATGAAATTAAACCTGATAAATTTAATAATAGAATTAAAATGCTTGAAAAAATGAACTTGAAAAATTTATCAGTTGAATGTGATGATTTTGAAAATGTTATTCTACGTCATAATGATGAATTCTTATTTCTTGACCCTCCTTATTATTTAGAAGGTGATAGTAAAATGTTTAAAGGATTATATCCAAATTGTAATTTTGCAATTCATCATAATAATTTCAATCACAAAAAAATGTGTGAACTATTGAAAAATCATAAGGGAGGATTTCTTATAACATATAATAATTGCGATACTATTCGTGAATGGTATAAAGAATATAAATTTGAATTTCCTAAATGGCAATATACTTATGGACAAGGAGAAAAAAGAATTGGTAAAAATCGTAAAGAAGATAAAACAAATAATATTAAAGAATCACACGAAATATTTATTATTTGTTTTCCAAAATAATAAATTATTCTTATCTATAATTAATAATCATCTTCATAATATTTAATTCCAAATTTTGGATTTTTTAGTAAATTAATAAATTTACTACCTTTATTACCATTAAAACCTAGAAAATAGCTTTTATGCGTATCACGATATTCATATGTAATATATTGTGTTTTTCCTTTTTTAGAATCATCTTCAAAATCACCTTTCAGACGCCCTGAAGAAAGATAACGCCATATACATTTAGTAACAATAAAGTTTATAATGTCATCAGTGTTAAAGAAAATCCATTTTTTATTTTCAGTATCTTTATATACCAATATTCCTGCTGGTTTTGGACTATTATTCTTTTTTAGATATTTATTGAAAATATTGCGAACATATTCTTTATTTTCATTTAACTTATTAAAATCTATATCTTTTAATTCTGGAATATTACCAAGTGTCAATTGGATATTATTTCCACTTTTATTGCTAACATTTAGATTTGAAGGGTTAATTTTTTCATACAATTTATTACATATAGGATGTGTTTGGCAAATAGATGTATCAGATGTTGCACCATATTCTATTGGGTTATCAAGTTCAATAGGATTATATTTTTTCAAAAAATCCTTTTCTCGTTTATGACCTTTATTTTTCTTATCTGCACCAACATTTTTACAAGATATTTTGCGTTTTTCATTTTCTTTTTTTTCAGTATTTATAGTTTCTTTTGCTTGTTCGCACGTTTCCATTTAAAAGTTTAATATTAATTAAACTTACTTTTTAAATCAATTTAATCTAATATAGCTCTATAAAAGCTATAAAATCAATTGTAAAAACAACAAGAAAGCGTAGCCAGTAAAAAATATAATGGCTCTATTATCATTTTTTTATATTTTTGTAAATAAAACTTTTTAATTTAAATACGAATATAAGTAAAACGAGTACATAATTTATTTTTAAATAAAATTTTTTAAGTTCTTAGATATTTCAAAATATTTTTCAATTATGTACTCAATTTTATTTTTATATTTGTTATTAATATATATTTATATAAGTATATATTAGATAAATTATGAATATTCTTTGTATTATAGCAAATATTCCAGAGAAAAGATGGTGTGTTTTTTTAAATTCATTTAAAAATTATAAAGTCTATATTATAGTTAATGATAATGAATATGATTTAACTGAATATATTAGAATTTATAAAAATATAGAATTTATAAAAATAGATGATAGTAAATGCATATCAAATGGTTATACAAATTGTGAATTTTCTAATAAATTAATTAATGGTTGGGATAAAGCATTATATTATTTTGGAGTTGAAAATACAAATTATGAATTTATTTGGTTTATGGAAGATGATGTATTTTTTTATAATGAAGCAACACTTAATGAAATTGATATAAATTATAAAACAGATGACTTATTATCTAATTCATATTATTCTAAAACAGACAATATAAGACAAAATTTATGGAATTGGGATGATATAAATATAGCTTATAATGAACCTTATTATAGCGGTTCAATGAATTCTGTTCGTGTATCTAAAAAAATGATGAATATTATAAAAAATTATGCTATAAAAAATAAAAAAATATTTTATATTGAAGCACTCTTTCCAACTATTGCTAAAAAGAATAATTTAATATATAGTAATCCTACTGAATTTTTTTATATTCAAAATTCAGCAAATTATGAAAGAAAAGATGTAAATAAAAAAAATATATATCATCCTGAAAAGGATTTGAATATTCATTTATATTATAGAAATCATCTAATACCCCATTTAATTATACAATAATATTTTTACATATGTCTAACAACCTTGTTTCTGTATTATATAACTCCTTTATTTTTCCATCGACGTCTATTTTTTCTGTAGATATATAATAATATTTTAGAATATCAATGTATTTACATTCTTCTTCATTGTCAATTATCTTACAATAAGTTATTGTAGAATTATTATTATCAGATTTTAAACCAATCCTTTTTAATACATCTATAAAATTTATGAATGAATTATCTATTAATTCTTCTTCATTATAGCAGAAAAATTCTAAATATTTTTTTGTAAATCTTTTATTTTTTATCTTTTCATATACTATATCTATACTTTTAATAAATGGAAAAATAGATGAAATATATCCTAATGTTAAGTCAGGTGGATTTTGTAATATTTTATTTTTTTTTATAATAATATTATTAAATGATAAATTCTCTTTATGAGTACATTCTATTCTTATTATGTAATTAGACATATTTAATATATAAATATTTATGTTTTATATAAAAATTTATTTATATAAATGATAATATATATATAATATTGGAAATATATGAATAATTATTTGCAATTATTAGGAGAAAATATCAATGACGTTATTTTTGAAAAGGTATTAGATATATATGAAAAAGATATATCTAATTTAGAAAAAAAAATAAATACTATAAATAATAAAATATATCTATATAAAATAAATAAGAGATTATACAAAATATGGTTTAAATTTTATTGTTAAGTATATTCTAAATATATTGAGAAAATAGCATCCAGAAAGCTAAAAATGCTGCTTTATAAATCTTTTCAACAAAAACATTATTATATGTTGTAATATCATAAGTATTATCCATGCTATCAAGAATAGTAATAATATCCATATTTATTATAATTTATATATTATAATATAATAAATCAATTTTTATATATTTTATTATATTTTATTATATTTTATTATATATAAATTATAAATTTAATATATAAATATTATAAGATAGGTAAGAAGCAAAAGATAACCATAATATATAAGGAACTAATGCTATAATAGCAAGTGTTTTAGTATATTTGTAATAATTATTTTGAATTATAAATTGTACCAGAGTTAAAACAGCAAATATTAAACTTAATATAATTATTATAAAACCATTAAACAATCCATTTTCTCCAAAAAATACTGGTATATATAAGAAATTAAATATTAACGCAAGTGTAGGTATTATCCAGTATTTAAAGTCTTTATAATATATAATTTTAGCACATTTAGATATACTATCAGGTATACATCTTGAATCGTATAATGCGTAACTATATATTCCTCCTATAAGTAAATATAATATAGGCCATACTATTCCAAAAACATAATTTGGCGGATTATATTCTGGTTTTTTCAAATTTTTATATTTATCTTCATTCCATTTTTTACCATAAATTGCCCCTATCGTCATACCAATTATTAATGGTATAAATAGTATAATATATCTAATTGATTTAAAAATAATATCTATAAAATAACTATTATCTACACATATATTTTTTCCTAAACAACTTTGAGGTTTATTTTTTTCCATTATTATTATATATATATTAATAATATTTATTTTACTTTCTAAAAATATTATTAATATATATATATATTAGATAAATAGTAAATTGATGGTATTAGTACCAACAAAGAAAAAACTGAAGATTAAAAAAGAAGCTGATCCTATACTTAATTTATTAAATTTATTAGTAGATTTGGAAAAATGTGTTAAAGAAAAATGCAAAATTGAATATAATAAACAAGAAAAATCAGCATACACTATAGCTATACAAAAACTAAGAGAAGATCATTTTAAAAATAAAAAAATAACTATGGATAAATTCTTAGAACAATTTAGCAAAATTAAACTTAATATGTTAAAGTCGGAATTAAGAGAAGAACTTGGTAAATGCCAAATAGATAAATGCTATTCACAAACAAAAAATTTAATAGATGCATCAGTATCTACTATATTAAAATCTAAAATACATAATAAAGATGAACCATTATATAAATTAGCAAAAAAAATATCAAACTATAAAGATAAAAAATTAACATATCAAGATATTAAAGAATTAGATATAGCTTCACATTTAAAAATGTATGGTAAATATATTAAAAATTGATTTTTAATAATATTTAAATTATTAAATATATAGAATGGATATAACAAATTATTTTAAGTATTTTAATGAACTCAATATTGATTTGCAGGATCTTATTATATCTAAAATAAAAAATCCTATTAATAAAGATTTAGATGCTGATATAGTTAATTATAAAAAATTTAAAGATGATATTATTGATAAATATCTTAAAAAAGGATATGATTATGATATTGATGGGATGTTCTATATAAATTATCAAATTGAAAATGATTTAATAAGGTTTTTCAATGATGATGTAGCAACTATGGAATTTATAACAGATAATAATATTAAAAAATTAGAAAGAATTTTATCTATTAAAAATAAATTAGAAAAAAATAAGGAAGGTGTTACTAATAGTTTAATGAATTCTTCTGATAATTTACATACTATTTCTCGTATTAATATTCTAATAGGAGCTCTTACATGTGAGGAACGCGAACAATTTTTAAAATTATTTCCTAGTAATTTATATTAGCTTTTCATTTATTCCAAAGTTTTGATAAACTAAAATTATATATAGATTTAGATATAGATTTAGGTGACAATTTAGGAGATGATTTAGGTGACAATTTAGGCGAAGATTTAGGAGAAGATTTAGGAGAAGATTTAGGTGAAGAAAAAATTTTCTGTTTCTGTTTGGATAAATCTCTTGGAGGAATAATAGATAAATCTGTTACAATAACTTTTTTTGCTTGAGTATCATCTGGACAAATTATATTATTTTTATAATAGTTTATAGTGTGTCTTGCATAATCTATATAATATTTAGTATTAAATGGCAATAATATTTCATCCTCATCATAACCACTTATATTATCAATTAATATAGCTTTACAACCTTTTGATAATTTTACTCTCATTATACAACATCCTATACCAGAATATCCAAAAGCTATTTTAGGATTTAATGTATGACTATTTAATGTATGTGTAATATATGTGCTTTTTTTAGAATTTTTTAAAAAATAGTCATTATAAGAACCTCTATAAATTACTAATGTTTTTTTAACAGATGGACATTTATTAAATATTTTGTTTATATCACGAATATATAATAATAATATTTTATCCCAATTAAAATCTTTGTAATTTTCTATAATATATTCTTCAAAATCTATTCGCGAAAGCTTTGATAATTCTTTATTTTTGTAGTATAAGTATTCTTTAATTTGGTAATAAAATAATATATAATGTCTATTAGATTTAAATTGTTCTTTTTCTATAATCAATGTTGATTTTCTAACGTTTTCATTTCCAACAATATCTATATCTTTGTCTATATGAAAATTATTTCTTATAAAATAATTTATAATTATATCCCCATCATGTGTATGACATCTTAAAGTATATATCTCTTCAGGTGTTAGACTTTTTATAAATATATTTTGTTCTTCTATCCATTCTTCATAATCTTTAATATCTGTTAATACATATAATTTGTTTATGAATTTTTTATTATATTTATTATAAAATAATTCAAAATCTATTTTATAATCTTTTAATACTATTTCATCTTTTTTATCATGACTTTCTGATAAAATATGCTTATCTATTTTAAATGTATTAAATGTTATTTTCATTTTTTCATTTTGAAACTTTTTAGAAAGTTCCATATATTTTTTATAATAATCGCATAATAATTGATGTTCAGAGTCTATATATATATCTTTATTTTCTTCTATATTTTTCCTTGCTCTATACAAACTATTAATAAGAGATTTTTTAACATTAGAAGATATAGCATTATTTGTATAAGACATAAATTAGAATTATAAAAGTTTATCTACTAAATATAAATATTTATATAGTTATAGTCAGATTTTATTTTGTTATTTTTGTCATATCATTAATTATTTTTTGTAAATTATATATAACATCATTAACTAATTATATAAGTAAATAGTCATTATAATTTTCTTTAATTACATCATTATAAAATCACTAATGTTAGTAGTTTTAATATCACTTTCTTGGTCTTTGTATAATAAATATTATATAAAAATTGATAATATTATTTTTTAAATAATAAAAATATGCCTGGATTAGTAAATCAAATTGTAGATGAATTGATGGAGAAGTTTAAAAATGAAGAACCAGAATTAGTCTTTGAGATTATACGAGAAATTAGAAATAATATTAAACAAGAAAGAATTGAGCAATGTAATTTTAATAAAAATTATTAAATTATTTATAGAAAAGATATTTTAATTATTTATACATTTAGTTCTATATATATATATTAATTCAATACTTGATAGGATTATGTATTGACAATATAAATTTTATTAATATTTTTATAATTTAAATTTATATATTTTGGTATATTGAATATCAAATAGCTGTTTAAAAATTTTATATTATAATTAATTAGTATATACAATGAATAAACCAAACAAATCTAAAAAAATAGGAGGTACTTTATATATTAATACTTTAGAACCAGCAGTTAATAGTTCAAGATTATTATTTTGGAGAACTATTCCCGAAGGTACTCTTGTATTATATACAAATACGGAAAATCCAGGCAATTACGGTATTTATCAAGTAATAAAAGGTCCTACTTCATTATTATCATTATATACATTGAAAAAATTGGAAAATAAATTAGACCATACTAGTGTTCATTCTAGTGTTTTTTTAAAATGTCATTCTGATAATTTTCGCATAATAGTACAACTTACAGATATTATGGATAGGAGTAATAAAATATTTGGATTAATAACTGGTTATGGAACTATTGATAATGTGGAAGGTATATATGTTACCGGACTTAATAATGATGGAAATTGTGTATATATGTCATATGCATCAAATGAACCCAATCTTCATGAGAAAATAATATTAATTACAAATGACGATATAAATCAAAGTACAGATGAAAATACAATTCAATATTTTTTTAATAAAATGAATTCTTATAATAATAGCAGTGATAATGTAAGAAATTGGTTAATAAATCTTAGAATTTTAAATGATCAGAATGAATGGATAATACCAAATACGCCAATATCAGGTTTTAATTTTGGAAGAGGTCCAGGAGGACCATCCGGAGGACCATCCGGAGGACCATCCGGAGGACCATCCGGA